>MDSV01133260.1_pt1 | contig 33825 bp, 13 predicted proteins | sample 810851 | NCBI WGS metagenome assembly MDSV01 (sample SAMN05326640, study PRJNA326480) | marine metagenome | isolation source: seawater | place: Atlantic Ocean: North East | collected 2012 | reverse complement strand
GGGTTTTTTTTTTTTTTTATCGGCTCCGCTCTCGTCTCGTCGCGCGTCGCCGATGAGGATACCGTCTGAATCGAGGAGCGGCGGCGGAATCCGCCGCCGCGCTGAAAGCAAACTGTATAGTTTGTGCTATCTGAGGCACGCCTGCGGGAAACGACGCGGGGTCGTCCGCGCGCACGAAGACCCGCGCGCGGTACGCGCGCGCGCGCGAGACTCACCCGCGTCCATCCGCTTCCTTCCGACGGCGATTTTTTCCCGAAACGCGAAACGATTCGCGAAAACAGGAGGAGACCTCGAGCGAGGAGCACGCGGTGGACCGCGCCGTCGCGGCGGCTGTGCGCGCCGCGTCTTCCGGCGCTGGCGCCAAGGCGTCCGGCCTGACTAAGATCTGGGGGAGCACGCTGTACCATCGGAACGACCTCCCGTACGACCAGGGTGCGCTCTCGGACCTGCCCGACGGCTTCACGCCGTTCCGGAACAAAGTGGAGAGCAAAGCGGCGGTGCGCGCTCCGGTGCCGCCGCCGGCGAAGGGCGCGCTCCCGCTCGCGCGCGGCGTCGCCGGGCTCGGTGAGCCTATGCCTCCGCTCGACGCGCTGCCGTTCGCGGACCCCGCGGATTTGGCGCTCGCGAAGCAGCCCGTGCACGCCCAGTCCGTGCTGCCGTTCGAGGGCGGCGAGCGCGCCGCGCTGGCGCGCGTCGAGTACTACGTGTGGCAGAGCGAGAAGATCGCGACGTACTTCGAGACGCGCAACGGCATGCTCGGCGGCGACTACTCCTCGAAGCTCGCGCCCTGGCTCGCGCACGGCTGCGTCTCGCCGCGGCACGTCGAGCACGAGGTGCGTCGGTTCGAGCGCGAGCGCGTGGAGAACAAGAGCACGTACTGGCTCATCTTCGAGCTCATCTGGCGCGACTTTTACAAGTTCTTCGCCGTCAAGCACGGCGACGCCATCTTCGCCGCCGGCGGCGTCGTCAAGGGTGGGCGGCACCGCAAGTGGCGGCGCGACGACGCCGCTCTCGAGGCGTGGAAAACCGGAACTACCGGTTTCCCGCTGGTGGACGCGAACATGCGCGAGCTCGCCGCGACCGGGTTCATGTCCAACCGCGGGCGGCAGAACGTCGCGTCCTGGCTCGCGCTGGACGCGCAGGTGGACTGGCGCCTGGGCGCCGAGTACTTCGAGTCGGCGCTCATCGACTACGACTGCTCCGCCAACTGGGGCAACTGGGTCGCCGCGGCGGGCATGACGGGCGGACGCGTGAACAGGTTCAACATCGCGAAGCAGACCAAGGACTACGACCCCGACGGCGAGTACATCAAGGCTTGGATCCCCGAGCTCAAGGACGTGCCCGGGAGGTTCTGCGCGGACCCGAGGCAGATGCCCGCGGACGTCGCGCGAGACGCCAAGTGCGTCGTCGGGGTGGATTACCCCGCGCCCTTCAAGCTTCCGCCGAATGAATTCGGCGGCGGCGGGCGCGGCGGCGGCAGAGGCAGGGGCGGCAGGGGCGGCAGAGGCGGCAGGGGAGGCAGAGGCGACGGGCGCGACCGACGCGGAGACAAGCAAAGACGCGCCGCCGCGGATGACGTCTACGGCTGACATGGTTTCGAGCCCGAAGACCGAGAACTCGCGCTCCGCGGCGGCGTCGCGCTTTCCTTTCGAGAGGCGTTATTCGGGCGATGCTTTCACAATCATTCTTTCCGCGCGCGCTCGGGCGACGCGGCGGTCTCGCGCGAGACCGCGATCGCGCGCGCGCGCGCCAATCAAAATCAGATAGACATCGGTGTCATCGACGATATTCGAGCGCGCGTCTCGTCATCGCCTCGAAGCGCGCGCCTCTCCGCTGCCTCCCGCTGACTTTGGCAAAGTTTCACACTGGAAACGCACACAACTCGTAAACCTCCACGTGACACGCGCCAATACTTTTAGCTGTGGACTTATTTCTTGGTTTTCGCCCTTCAGCACCTAAAAGATCACGTCCCTGGGCGTGGTCGTGGTTCCATGATCTAGTTGGTTAGGATGTCAGATTCTGATTCTGGATGCCGCGGTTCGAATCCGTGTGGAACCTGGACTTTTTGCCGACTGGATGCTCATACGAAACTTTTCGATTTTTTAAACCCGACTGGATGCTCATACGGAACTTTCCGATTTTTAAACCTTTCAAATCATCCGTTTCCCCCTATCAAACGTTCGCGTTCGAGCGCGAATGTCGTGCCGGTCGGGGATGTCTTTTGCCCGATGAAGGTGACTTTCGTCGTCTCCAACACCCAACGCACGGGCATTTACGCTGTCCCGTGAAAATCAGCGCGCGAGCGCCGCTCGTGCACTACGCTCAAGCCGCGTGCGTTCGACTGCGAGATCGAGCCTCGTGCGTCTGCGCCGGCAGCTGCGCCACACACCGCGACGCGCGTCTTCTCGACCCGCACACGAGTGCCCGAAGCGTTGCCTCGGCGCCTTCACGACCACGCACAACCGCCGCGCGCTCCCCGACTCCCCGGCCGTCGCGACCGCCGCGCACCCCCACGGAGGCCAGCTCGTCGCGTCTTCGTCCGCTTTCGCGCGAAAGGACGCCATGGCCACCAACGCTCCCTCCACGTCGACGATGCTGAAGGTGCTGGGGTGCGTCACCGGCGTGGTGGGCTCGCTGCTCATCTACGGCATCCTGCAGGAGCGCATCATGACCCGCCCGTACGGCGAGGGCGAGGACGCCGAGCGCTTCACCTTCTCCGTGTTCCTGGTGATGAACAACCGCTGCGTCTCGATGATTGTCGCCGCGGTGGTGCTCGCGCTCAAGAAGGGGCTCGTGAGCCCGGTGGCGCCCATCTACTCCTACGGCGCGGTGTCCGCGTCCAACGTGGTGGCCACCACCTGCCAGTACGAGGCCCTGAAGTACGTCTCCTTCCCCGTGCAGACGCTGGGTAAGTGCGCGAAGATGATCCCGGTGATGATCTGGGGCTACGCCATCAACGGCAAGACGTACAAACTCGCGGATTACCTCGTCGCGTGCGGCGTGATGACCGGCTGCACTCTGTTCGCGATGTACGGCGAGACCACGTCCAAGGCGGCGGAGGGGCCGAGCACGGGCATCTACGGCATCGCGCTGATGCTGGGGTACCTCGGGTTCGATGGGTTCACGTCCACGTTCCAGGACAAGCTGTTCAAGGGGTACCAGATGGAGACGTACAACCAGATGCTCTGGGTGAACTTCTGCTCGGCGGTGATCTCCTCGTTCTGGCTCTTCTCCGACTCCTCCATGGGCGCGGCGATCCAGTTCATCAAGGACCACCCGGAGGCGCTCAACGACGTCCTCATCCTTTCCGCCGCGTCCACCTGCGGGCAGCTCTGCATCCTGTACACCATCCGCGAGTTCGGCGCGCTGCTCTTCGCCACCATCATGACCACGCGCCAGTTCCTCTCCATCCTGCTCTCGTGCATCATCTTCATGCACCCGCTGACCGCGCTGCAGTGGCTCGGCACCGGGCTGGTCTTCGCCTCGCTTTACTACCAGGCGTTCGTGAAGAACGCCGCAAAGAAGGAAGCCGAGGGGAAAGAGGAGACGGTCGCCGCGCAGGCGCCGGCGGGCGGGAAGGCGGCTTGAGACGCGCGTTTGTCCGCGCGAGAAGAGGCGGTAGGCGCTTCGGAAACAGAGGCGAACGTCGCGGCGTCGCGAGGCACGAGAGGGCATGTGACGCGATACACGCGACGATCCTATGGTATCTATCCACGTCTGAGCGATTCTCGGTATCGATGGATGCTCGTCCGCGCGGCGCGGCCCGCGCGCGGTGAAAATTTTCCATCATTTTTCCGCATCAATCACGCGTTGGAGGTTTCTTCACTTGCCGCACGGACGAAACAGGAACCGTCTCGCGCGTGTACGCGCGGGGGTCGCGTCGCGCGCCCGCGCGCGGGAAACGCGCGCGCGCCGCGCGAGGCGTCGCGCACGCCTCCAGCATCCATTACCCCGCGCGCGATCATAGCCGCAGCTGTCCTATTGAGCGCCATCGACGGGCGCCACGGCGTCGGACACGGTCGTGCGCGCCGCTCAAACGCAAACGGCCACATTCCCATAAAAACGAGAGGTCGTCGTGCCCCGTTCCGGACGGCGCGTGAGAGTTGGCGAAAGCTCGCACAGGGCAGACGATCTGAAACGCGTCGAAGCGGCGTCGAAAAAGTGCCAGTGCACTTTAAAAGCCTCTTCTCCTTTGTCCCCTCGCATAAGCCGTGCCGCGCGGGATGGTGCGCCGGTCCGCGCCGGGCGCGCGCGCGAGCTCGAACGCGCGCGCGGAGATCTCGGGCCGCGCTCCCGAGACGGACGCGGGGACGCGCCCTGCTGTCGCGCGCGGACCCGAACCGTGTGGGTGGCTGCCTCGGAAGAAACGCCCAACGGCGCGTGCGCCGCGCGAGTGGCGCGACGCCGGCGACGCGCTTCGAACGAACCACGCGCTCGCCTCCGCGCTCCGCGTTTCGACCCCCGAGCGCGCGCGGGACCTCTTGACCGCCGCGGTCCTGTGCGAGAGCCTGGCGCGCGGTCCCGGCGAGGCGGACGTGCGGAGCGCCGTGACGCGCGTGCGCGATGCGTTCCCGAGCGACGCGACGCGCATCCGCGGCGTCAGCGTCGCGCGCGCCTCCGCGCGGCACAGGTACCTGGTCGCGGACGCGCCCGGTGCCGTGTTCGTGGCGTGCGCTGGCACGCAGGACGCGCGCGACCTGGTGACGGACGTGTCCGTGCGCAGCGCAGACCTGGACTTGGCCGCTGATCCGATCGCGGCGCCGGGCGACCGAAAACAAAGCGGACGCGCGCTCGCCGCGCACGGCGGCTTCGCGTCGCGCGCGCGCGCGTTGCGGGCGCCTTTGCGGGCGCTCTTCAGGAACGCCGTCGTGCGCGACGGCAAGCGCCTCGTTCTGTGCGGGCACTCCCTCGGGGGCGCGGTGGCCGCGCTCGCGCTGCTCCAGCTGCTGCTCGACATAGAGGATGCGGAGGAACGTCCAAACGCGAGCGGGTCGCGCGACGAAGAAAAAGGCGACGACGTCGCCGCGACGAGAAAAAAAGAAGAAAAATCAAAACGAGACGGTCTCGCCGCTCGGCTGGTGGCGGACGGCTTCTTGGCGTGCGTGGGGTACGCCGCGCCTCCCCCGGGAGACGAGGTGACGCGCGCGTACGCGGACGCGAGGGGCTGGACGCGCGCGTTCGTGAACGTCTGCTCGCGGGAGGATTTCGTGCCGAAACTCATGCTGGACCCGCGCGCCGCGCGAATTTTCGCGTCTTCGGAGGAGGAGGACGAGCCGCCCGCGCGCGCCGACGGGGTCCTCGGGTCATCAGTCACGAAAAATCACACATCGACGTCGAAGAACGGCCCTAAAACGACGTCTTGGCGCCTCGCGTACGCGCACGTCTCCCCGTTGCACATGGTGGCTCGCGACGGCTCGGTGACCGTCGTGGACGCGCGCGACGCGTCGCGCGACGCGGCGCCGTTCCAAGCGCCCCCGGGCGCGGGCGGCGGTTTCTTTTCCCTCGGCCCGTTTTCGTTCTCCGCGAAGAAGGCGCGGGAAGCGCTCGCGGAGCACACAATGCGCGCGCACAGAGCGCGTCTGCTGGTGATGTGCGCGACCGTGCTCGCGAAACAAAAAGCGAAAGAAGAAGAAAAACGCCGAACGGGCTGGACGCGGCGGTTCGGATTCGGATTCAGCCGCGGCGCGGGTTCGGTCGGTTCCGGGTCTGGCGAGAACGGAGACGCGGCGCCCGTCGGCGCCGACGCGATCGGTTTGCCCCCCCCCGCGGGGGACGCGCTCGGAGTGGCGCCTCAGCCGCGCCCGCGCTCCGCCGTCGCGACAATCGAGCGCGACGGCGAGTCGCGACCCTCGCTCCTGGTGACCGTGCGCGGCGAGGACCTGGAGCTTTGCGTCGGCGTCGCCGCCGAGACCAACGGATGGCCGTGCGCGGCGGCGCTCGTGACGGAAAAGACGGAAAGAAAAACGGCGAAGGACGCCGCCTTCGTCTCGCGCGACGCTCTTTCGGTGCGCGTATTCCCCCCGACGTTTAACGGCGCGCTCGTGCCCGCGCCTCTATTCGGCGGCGGCGGCGACGCGCGGGACTGGAGCCGCGTCGTCTTGGCGCTCCGCGGTGACTTCGGGGACGCGCGCGTCGCGGCGCGCGTGGCGGACGCGTCCGGTTTCGCGGAGACGTTCCGGAGCCGACTCTGACATCCGACGCCGCGCGGGGGCGGGGGAGCGGGAGAGCGAGCGCGCTGTCATCGCCAGCGAGCGAGCCGGCCACGCCATGGCGAGCTTGAGAATGCGCGGGCGCGTGTGGTGGAGACGCGGTTTCAGGGCGTTTGTTGTCGAGGCGCGCGTGAACGAGAGGATAAAACGTCGTCGTCGTATGTATTTGTATTACGTCAAACGCGCGTCGGCGACGGGTAATATGGTACACGGCGTCGCGTCGGTCATCTTTCGATCGAACGCGCTCGAGAGCCCTTCGTTCAAGGAACGCCATCGTGAGTGTCGATATGTGCGTGACGGTCTGTATGCGTCACTCAGGGTGAAAATTTCCCCCTCCCTTGGGTCGACCGTCTCCTCCGCGGGTCGACGCCTGGTCATCAAAAAATTTGAACGCGTCGCGGCGCGCGCGACCCGGTGTGTTCGCGAGCGCAAAAATATCGCGCTCGCGGGGGCGTAGTGCGTGCTGTAGTATGATATGACGCGCTGAGTGCGGTTTCTCCTCGCACTCAGAGCGTGTGGCTGAGGAGGTAGTCGTACTGGCGCGCGATGAGCGCTAGCTTCGCGAGGAGCACCTTGTCGTCTTCGAGCATGGTCTCGAGGCTCTGCTTGCCCGAGACGAGGTCCTTGAGCTGCGCGGCGCCCAGCACGGTGCGCAGCACGGACCCGCCGGGGATGTCCACGGGCTGGCCGGTGAGGCACTTCTGGCTCGCCACGCGGCGCTCCGCCATCGTGCTCTCGGGCGCCAGGAACTCGGAGATGTCCGCGGTCATGAGCGCGTACACCTTCTTCAGGTCGCCGGTGCTAAGGAACGGCCCGTCCGGCTCCGAGCGCAGACGCACGGAGACGATGGTGTTCACGCCCCCGAGCTGCCAGTCGCCCTCGTAGTCCGTGGCGGGGACGTACTCCATGTGCGGGCCAAATGCGCCGGCGGCGGCGCGCATCGCGAATACCCAGTCGCGCACTTTCTGCTCGGCAACCTCGAGGCCGCCCGCGCGCTCGGTGGCGTCCTCGAGCGTCTCCATCTCGTGCAGACCGGCGGCCCAGCGGAGCAGCACGCCGACGTTGCAGAAGCCCGGGGGCATCGCGTCGTGCAGCTTGGGGAAGACGTCCCCGATGTCGTGGTGCGTGAGGTACGACGCGCACGCCTCGGCGAGCACGGCGAGCGTCTCCGGCTGTTCCGCCTCCAGGTGCGCGTTGACGCGGTCCACCGCGTCGTGCGGGAAGAAGACGCCGGACCCGAACGAGGGGCCTCCGAAAAACTTGGAGGAGGTCATCAGCACCGGGCCCTGCTCGTCCAGCCAGCGCGGGATCAGATCCGGGTGGTGGCGCATCTGGCACGCGTCCAGCACGGAGACCACGCGCGCGCCGAATGTCTCCTTGAGCTCGGCGGCGACCGCGGGCGAAGGGAGGCGGAGCCCAGTCTTCGAGCCGGCTACGGTGTGCAGCACGACGACGCACGCCGGGTCCGCCTCGAGCGCCTTCTTCGCCTCGCGCATCACGAGCTCGTCGTAGTCCGCGCGCGCGCCGCCGTCCGCGGCGTCGGGGCCGCCGCGCGCCACGAGCTCCACCGCGTCCATGTCCGCCAGGTCGTGCAGCGCGGGGAGCTCCTGGCCCATGGCGACGCGGTTGCCGCCGAGGGGCACGGACTTGCTGAAGAAGCGCCCCATCGCCGCCTCGGTGGTCCCGGAGCCCACCTCACCGGCGCACGCCACGAGGCTCACCACGTTGCCGCGCTCGGGGTCCTCCGCGTACGCCTCGGGGCGGCGGAGCGCGCGCGACGCGCCGCGCGCGATGCGCCGCGACTCGAGCACGGCTTGCAGCAGAGGCATGGTCTCGGCGTCCGTGCCCGAGGGGTGGATCACCATGCGCCCATTCCCGCCGCAGAACAGCCCCTCGACGCGGTCGCGCACCTCGTCCATCAGCTCGACGTCCGCGCGCTCCTCGCCGTCCCACAGGCGGCGCACCATGCGCTTGGACGCCTCGAGCGCGCCCTCCGTCGGGGACGACGACGTGCACGTCCCGCGGTGCAGCAGATCCGGAGCGCGCGCGTACATGCCGGTGAAGTACTTGTTCAGCCTCTGCTCGCCGTGGAAGGTGGAGCGGTCGTCGCTGCCCTTCTCCATCAAGCACACCACGCTCTCGTGCACGATCCGCCGTTCCAGCGAGCGCACGAGCGCGGTGACGCGCTGCGTCTCGCGGGCGCGGCGCGTCGCGCCGGCGCCGCCGCCCTCCGCGTCGGGCAGCGGGAAGGCGATCTCCGCCATCAGCATGCCGCTCTCGGGCACGAGGCGGACGTCGAGCTGTTTGTCGTCGATCAGGCTCTCGCACACCGAGCGCGTGACGCGCGCGACGTCGTCCAAACCTTCCATGCGCGGCGAGCCCATCAGGAACCTCACGCCGCACCCGGCGGTTTGGTTTTTGTGCGTGTAGAGGCGGAAATGCCGCGACGCCAGCAAGAGCTCCTTGAAGATCTTCGCCTGTGCGGCGCCGTCCGCGCGGAATTCCTCCGCGGTGCGCTCGTCAAGGCCGTGCGATGGCTCCTCGCCGTGCTCGGGGTCGGAGGGCGCCCACAAGTCGGGGGAGATCTCCACCAGGTCGCGGAGCCGCGTCACGCGCATGCTGTGGCGGACGCCAACCGCGATGCAGGGTTTCCGCGCCGCGCCCGGGTCCCGGCGGTCCTCCGCGCGGCGCGCGGTGACCCGCGACGCGACGCGGCCGCGAGACGCGCGCGCGCGCGTGCGGCGCGCGAGACACCGGGGCGCGAGCGCCGCAGAGGAGAGAGAGAGCGACATCGCGAAGTCGTGACACGTCGAAAGAGAAAAAAAAAGTCAAAAAGTCGGCGACTTTTTCTTTTTTGTGGAGTGTTTGCGCTGTCGCGTTGCGGAACAGCGGACGATGAACGTCGAAGGAGTGACAGGCGGCCGCCTCTGTCACTCAGAGCGAAGCTGGTGCTCAGACCAGGAAAGGCAGTCGCCTGGGGCGACTGCGCGAAGTGCGAGGAAGGCTGCGGCGGGAAAGGGGACGTGAATGTCAGGACGTGCTTCGCCGGGGACGCGAAGGACGCGTCTCGGTTGTCGGCTGCCAAAAAAGTTCCAGACCGCGCGGACTGCAGTCAAGCCTCCCGGGGTCTGCTTCCCCCGGGAGATCTGAGGCGAAGACCTCGCGGCGTGCGCGCTCTCGCCCGCCGGTGCCCTCTCTGGGACGCTCACGAAGGCCTCCGCACGTGAATGTGCCCGTCGGACACGCCGTGCGGTCTCGCCAGCCGACGGACGGCCCCGTCCCCGCGCTCCCGGCCCCGCCCGAAACGCACACGAGATAATCCCGTCCAGAAATTGTTATGCGTGCGCGGTGCGGTTCAGGCTCGGGAACGCGCGCGCGTGTGCGCGTCGAGAGTCGAAACGATACACGCGCGAGCGACGAGTGCCGCGTGTCTCACGAGCGCGCGATACGATCGAAAAGCCCGGCGGAGACGCCCGATGGACCCCGAAACCGGCGCGTGTTCGCGTCGTTCGTCCCTCGCGACGAGGCCCTAACGCTTCCCCTTCCACGTGTGATGCGAGATTCCGCGTCCGCAATTCCGGAGCGGAAACGCGCGCCGTGCGGCTCGATCGAGCGGGGAACGCCGGGTTCGAGTGCGCGGCCGACTCGGCGTACCTCTGGAGAAGCCTCGAACGCGAATTGCACGACCGACGGGCGGTGCGTGCAGTGGTTATGGCGCGTCTTCGCGTTCGACGGCCGATTGAAACCGAAAGCCAAAGTCCGTTTTTTCCGAGTGAAGACGCTCCGAGGTGCTTTTTTCACGGCTCGAAAAGACGCGATTCTGCAGTTCGCGCCGACGCGCGGTTTTTTCAGACTCGATGCACACTGAGCATCGTTTTTAAACGCAAAAATTTGATATTCCCGTCTCCCCTCAGATACCGAAATTCCGAAATTGGTAGCTGCCAGGTCAGCAAAGAAATGTCGGCGCCGCAAAGTCAGCTTTTTGCCGTTTCGTTTTGAGGACGTCTCGCGATCGTTTTTTCAGGACTTCGACGAGCGCTTCAACGCGCCTGAGCTCGATCGGGCGCGGCGGCGGCCCGTGACGGACGGTGATCGCGGCAGCTATGAAAAACGACATACAGCTCATCAGCTCATAAAAACGCGCTTCCACCGGAGCTCGCTAGTGATGATGATGGTGGTGGTGCGCGTTGCGCCCGCGCCCGTGCCCATGCCCGTGCCCGTCCTCGTCGCCTTCTCCCGCGAGCCCCATCTCCGCCAGCGTCGGCCACTGCGGGAACGGATCTTCCTCCGCCGCGACGATGTTCGTCAGCCCGAGCTTCCACTCCTCCTTGCGCAGGGACCCCGCGTTGTCGTCGCGCACGCGCGCGCGCGACGCTTCCGCTTGCGTCACCAAACACCGCTCGAGCGCGCTCGTGATGGCGGTCTTGTTCATGTGCCTCCCGATGAACACCAGTTCCTGCCTCCGGTCGAGCAGCACGGGGCCGGTGAAGTCGCGCTCGAACAGGTCCCGCGCCTCGGTGCCCTCCTCGGGCCACATCTCGCGCGGGATCATGCCCGCCCATGGGCCGCCGCACCCGAAGCGCGCGACGGCGCCGACGTGGCCGTACTCGCCGCACGCGTCGTCTCGCCCCGCGAGCCACACGAAACCCTTGCTTCGGAACACGTGACCGTATTTCTGCCGCGCGACGTCCAGCTTCGCCTTCGTCTCAGCCGCGCGCGCCTCCAGAGGCAAGACCATGGCGTTGTCCGGTTCGTCGTCGGCGTCCGCGGCGTCCGCGGCGTCCATGGCGTCGTCGTCCTCCTCCTCGTCCTCTTCCTCCGCGTCCTCGTCCAGGTCGAGACACGCGGCGAACTCGTGCAGGAACTCGCGGAAGCGCGTCGGGTGAAACGGTGTCAACGCCCGGTACACGAAGCTGCAGATGCCGTACCCCTTCGTCTCCACGACTTTGTCGCCGCGCATCGCCCTCACCCACCCCGCGGCGGCGCCCATCTTGTCCAAGTCGAATCGGTTCGTGCGAATCACCTTATGCACGGGCACGTCCGAGTGCGTCGCGCGAACGATCTCCGCGCCCGGGTTGAGCGCCGCGATCGCCTGTTCGATGGCCAACAGGTCGTGCCGCTTCACGAGGTCGCATTTGTTCAGGACGACGAGGTCGGAGAACTCGATCTGCTCCGCCAGGAGCTGCGACACGAGACGCTCGCCGTTTTCCATCTCCTCCGCCTCGCCGCCCTGGGATTTGTCACCGAAACGCTCGACGAGATCCGCGGGGGTCACGAGGTCTCCGTCGAACGCGTGCGCGTCGACGACGGTCACGCACGTGTCGAGGCGCGCCACCTGCTGCAGCGTGGAGGCGCCGTTCAGCGCCTTGACGACGCCCGCGACGGCTTTTTTATCGCGCGCATCCGCGTCGGCCGTGAGGGTTTCCTCGGAGACGTCGACGCGGAACATCTCGGCGATCTGCGCGGGCTCGGAAACGCCACTCGCCTCGACGACGATGACGTCGAAGCGGCCCGTGCAGGCGAGATCGGCGAGGGCCTTGACGAAGTCCGTGCGCAGGGTGCAGCACACGCAGCCGTTCTGGAGCTCCACGACCTGGTCCACGTCGTTCAGCGCGCGAGTGTTTCGGACGAGGGCAGAGTCGATGTTGAGGGCGGCGACATCGTTCACGACGACGGCGACGCGCGCTTTATCCGTGTTCTCGACGATGCGCTTCAGGAGCGTGGTCTTACCGGCCCCGAGGAAGCCGGAGAGCAAAGTCACCGGTACGGGCTGCATTGCGCGGGATGTCGGCGGTCGCGTCGCAGGGTTGGTCCTCGGACGCGCGTTACTTGTGACGCGCTGAATTCGCGCCGTCGCGAAAACACCTTCGCAGAAAACCCCGAACTTCGAAAACTTCGACACCCCTTCGAACGAACACGCTCTCACCGCTGCGATGGATTGATCGGTTGTTGACCGACGGCTCTTCTCAAAGTGAGATCGATCGATCGTTTTCCTATATGGGTCGATTTCATCGGTGTTCCGAACCAAAAATTTTCAGGATCCTTGGCGGTTACTATGCTGTAGTCGTCAATCCTTCGTAACTCATGAAAGCGCCCGGTGCGCTTCTCGGCTTCGCGTCGTGGAGCCTCCCCCTCGCGCCCACACAACGCTCTGCGCCCGGCGAGGTGCCTAGCGGAAGCGCCGAGTGAAATAGACAGGACGCTCTCGCCGGTGAAGGGTCTGGCGCCTCGGTCGAGTTACGCCGAGGCGCGCGAGGCGCGCGTCATCAGCGAGCGCGTTTCTGAAACGTCCGAGAGTCGCGTTCGTCTCTCCGCGACGATGGCGTCCTCGGTGACGTCTCGCGGGTCGTCCCGCGGGGGCGAGGACGCGGTCGCGGAGGCGCGGTGCCGCGCCGCGCGGGATAAGCTGCGCGTCGTGCGCGAGGCGATGGAGGCGCACGCGACGCACCTGCAGGCTCTGGACGCCTACGAGGTGGAGAAGGCTGCGTACCTCGCGAGGCGAGCGCCTCTGGACGCCACCGAGGAGGCGAGGAGAGCGCGAAGCGAGGCCGCGTCGGCTCTCGCGGCTGCCGAGCAGGGCGAGAAATCGACAGGGGCGCAAGCGGCGGCGCTTGACGAGGAGAATGTCGCGGCGTCGCGCGCGTACGAGGACGCCGTCGCCGCGCTCGGGCCGGTTCCCGCGCCTCCCCCCTTTCGGGATCACCTCAACGACGCGCGGGTCGCCGCGGACGGCACCGACGGTCCGCCCCTGTTTCTGCTCACCTGCGGCGTGCTCGAGGGCGCCGGCGAGCGCGGCGTGGCGCTGCTGAAAGAGCTGATGGCCCGAGGCGCGCGCGCCGAGGACTGCTTCGGCTCGCGCCCCAACCACGGCAAGCGACTCGCGCCGCTGTGCTTGGCGTTGGCGCACCTCGAGCGGTTCGCCGACCCGGGCGACCCCGAGCCCGACGCGTTCGGGGCGGGCGGCTTTTTCGGCGCCGGCGCCGACGCGCTGCTCCGCGGGATGGGGATCGTGTCGACGCCCGAGGACCGAACGCGCGCGGAGTCGGGATTCTCGACGGGCGCGTCTTCTGAGACGTCTTCGAACGCGGAGGTGGAGTCTCCGCGCGCGGACTCTGCCGCCGAGAAGGCGTTTCGGTTTCGGCGCGAGAGCGACCCGGCGAGCGCCCCCGAGACGCCTCGGTCGGTGGCGCGGTTCGGGAGCGAGGGGTCCGAGAGCGGCGCCGAGTCTCAGACGGAGGAGACCGCCGAGGAGAGGCGGACGAAAACGGACGACGTGAGAAGAGACGAGTACGTCGAGATCGTCGAGCGCGTTCGTCCGTCGTCGCCCGACGCCCGAGGTGACGACGACGACCGTCAAGACTCCGCGCTCGACGATCTGGACGCGCTCGTCTCTCCTTCCCGCCCCGCGCGCCTGCGCGACGTGAAAAACGCCGTCACCGCGCTCATCGCGGGCGGCGCCGACGCGCGCGCGAGGTGCCGACTCGGCGCGTTCCGGGACGGCCCGCACGAGCCGCTGGCGCGTCCGTACCGTTCCGTGTGCGCGTACCGAGGCGTCGACGGCACCGTCGGTGACGCTCTGTTCCTGGCTGTCGTCGCGGCGACGTCGCCGACGACGCCCCTCGAGACGCGCGTGGCGTGCGTCGACGTCGCGGCGCGGCTCGTCGCCTCCGGCGCCGATCCCGAGGCGCGCGGGACCCGCCCGGGGTCGGGACACGCGAGCGGCGAGAACCTCGCGCCGCTTGCGATGGTCTTGGCGGCGATGGAGCGAGACGCGTGCGATTCGAGCGGCGTCTCCGCCGGCGAAGCCGCCGGCGAAGAGAAGCGCTTCTTCGAGTACGCGCTGGACGCCGTCGCCGGCAACCCCAACGCGACGCTGGCGGCTGTGTTGCTCTCCGCGAAGGCGAAGCCGCGCCGCGCGGCGGACGAGGACGACGAGGGCGGGTCCGTCGTCGGATCTTCCCCGCGCGCTTCCGACGCCGGAACCGAAAAGACGCGCGCGGAACCCCGCGTGCGTCTTTCCGCGGCGCGCATCGACGAGCTCTTGCGTTCGCTGAAGAACGCGCACGGCCGCGACGTGACGCGCGAAGAGGCGCGCGCGCTGGTGGGCGAGACCAGGGAGTCGCACGCGTACTACGCCGATTCCGAGTCGAGCGCTTCTCGTTCGGACGTCGCCGCGCGCGACGCCGACGCCGGCGACGCGGCGTACGCGGCGTATACGCCCGCCGTCGACATCGGCGCGGTGACCACGTTCGCGCACGTCCCCACCAAGCGCGAGTTCCGCACGAGACGCCTGGTGGTGGGCGAGACGGGCGCGGCGGCGCCCGCGTCGGGGCCCCCGCTGTGGCACGCGGCGTGCGCGGCGGCGGAGGGCGCGGGCGCGCCGGCGGTGGCGGTGGCGCTTAAGCTCCTGAAACTCGGCGCCGACCCGGACGCGGTCGGTTCTCGGCCCGGGCACTGCCTGCCCGGGACGCCCGCGCTGGCCATGTGCGTCGCCGCGCTCCGCGGGCGCGCGCGCCACCCCAATCGGCGACGGGACCAGGACTGGTGGCCCGCGAGCGAAACCGAGAGCGCGGCGAAGGTTCCTTCCGGAACCGAAGCCGTCTCCTCTTCGCCTTCGACGCTCGCCGGGAGCGTCTCGTTCGGCGGTTCGGGCGTCTCGCCCGCGGCGCAGCGCGCGAGAGCCGCGTTCGAGGCGGAGGTCGTGCGGGGTCTGGAGCGGTTCCTGGAAACGAGTGCGGGCCGCGAAGCGTTTCGCGCGCCGACGCCGTCCGCCCCGTCCGTCCCCGACGAGCGGATCGGTTTTTGGTCGCGCGCCGTCGGCGCGCCGTTCGCCTGGTCGGCGCGCGCCGAGGCGGACGCCGTCGCGTCCGCGAACGCCATCGCCGCCGCGCACCGCGACGCGCGGCTCGCGGCCGAGGAGGCGCTGCGCGAGTCCGTGGCGGATCTGCAGACGCACGTCCCGATCGAGCGCGTCGAGCGTCGCGACACAGAAGCGCGGTCGGAACCGGCGGACCGTTCCAGCCGGGAAGCGCGCGCGCGAGCGGATGCGCTGGCGTTGACGGAGGCGCTCGTGGCGGCGCGCGCCGACTGCGACGCGCCCATGAAGGTGATCGCCAAGCACGCCTCCGAGCTGGAGACGGACGACGCTTTCCCGCTGGGTATCGCCGTCGGCTTGTTTTCCGAGGCACCCCTCGGTGACGCGTGCGCCCTCAGCGCCGCGCGGACGCTGATGGACCGAGGCGGCGCCGACGCGTCCGCGCGCGGGGTGTGCGCGTTCCCGCTCGTCTCGTCGCCGCTGTTCGCGGCGACGCGCGCGATTCGAAGGAACGTGCCCGAGTCGGTGGACCTGTTCAGGCGGCTGCTGCGCGCGGGCGCGGACGTGGACGGGCTCGGGCAGTTTCCGGAGGGGTCCGAGCGCACGCCGCTGATCGAGCTGCTGCACACGCTGCGCGAAGGCAAGGTGTTCCGGCCGGGGGTGCTCTCGCTCATTCGCGAACTCGTCGACGCGCGGTGCGACGTGCGTGCGCCGCGCCCCGAGGTGTACTCGCCGACGCCGCACGCCGCGTACGCGTTTCGCGAGGACGAGGACCCGCTCGCGGCGCCCGGCGAATCCAGCCACGGCTCGGACGTCGAGACGTCCGAGTCGTTCGAGTCGTCTCAGTTCGGGAGCACGGCGTCGCTGCTGAGCGCCGCCGCCGAGGAAGCCGCGAGCGCGTTCGCGTCGAAACGCGCGGGCGCCGAAAACGAAACGGGTGTCACGAAAAAGAAGGAAGGCGCGCGCCGCGTGCGTCTCTCCGCGGCGCGCGTGGACGAGCTGGCGCAGAAGCTCTCGACGCAGTACGGCTTCGACGTGACGCACGCGCAGGTTCGCGAGCTGGTGGGCGAGACCAGGGATTCGCACGCGTACACGGTCTCCGAGTCGAGCGCTTTCCGTTCGGATTCGCCGCCGGCGTCCGAGACGGCGTCGAGCGGAGCGGGCCTGGGTGCGTTTTTCCCGGCGCGGCCGCCGCGGGTCGGGCGGTGCGAGCACGCGCCCCTGTTTTGGGCGCTGGAGGCTGTGTGCGGCGACGGCTTCGACGAGGCGAGGCAGGCGGTGGAGCTGATCGCGAACGCGCTGGGCGGAGACGTCGACGCGCCTCAAGGCGCGAACCACCACTCGCACGTCACGGGCTCGCTGGTGGCGATGGCGACGGCGGCGGCGATCCGGGCGGCGGCGCCGCTCGCGACGCCCGCGCCGCTCGCGGGGTCGGCGTCGTCGGCGGCGATGCGCAGAGGCGCGAACGACCTTGCGGATCGCTCCGAGGACGAGCGGAGCGTGGCGAGCAGCGCGGGGCGAGCGCCACGTGCCCAGTCTGACGGTCCGTCGGTGACGACCGATGAAGTCCGTCGGGACGACGCGGCGTCGGTCGCGACGGAGGCGTCGGCGGGGACGTCGAACGGCGCCCCCGCGGACGCGTACGCCGCGCTCGCCGCCGCCGCCGCCGAGGCGAACGCCGTCGCCGACATGTGCGACGCGCGAAAGGCCGCGCAGAAAAACCGAGACGCCCCGAGCAAACTCCCGCCGCCCGCGGACCGTTCGCGCTTCCGCTCGCGCGCGCGCGGCGTGCTGGGCGCGAGCCGCTTCGAGAAAGCCACGCGCTCGGCGGCGCGCGAGAAGGCGAGAGAGGCGGCGGCGGCGCGCCTGGCGGCGGAGGAAGCTCGCGCGCTCGCGCGCCGCGAAGACGCGCGCGCCCGCGCGTGGCGCGGCGTGGGCGTCCGCACCATGGAGGGCTACGAGGATACCCGGGCGGTGTCTGGTGCGGAATCGCGCTCGGAGCGCGTCCCGGCCGCCGGCGCCGAAAAGGGAGACGCGCCCCCCGGTCGCCTGGACGCCGAGGCGGAGGCGCTTCACGCGGACCTGGACGACATCAAAAAGCGAAACGCGCCCAGCGTCGCCGGGGACGACGTCGCCGACGTCGCCGACGCGGCTGCGGTCGCCGCGTCTCCCACTCCCCCCCCCGGCCTGATGGACGCGTTGGCCGCGCTGCTGGGCCGTGGCGGCCCCGAAGCGGGCGCTTCGGACGACGCGCGACGCGCCGCGGCGGAGGATGAGGCGCGCGCGCGGGCGGCGCGCGACCGCGCCGCGAGGTTGGACGCGGCGCAGAAGACGGCTGTTTTCTTCCTTCGCGCGACGAAGCGCGTCGACGCGGTTTGCGTCAACCCCCTTCTGGCGGAGGTGGGCGCAGCCTCGCTGGTGCCTTTCGAGTACACGCCGCTGTTCTGCGCGCTGCACGGCGCGGCGACGGCGGTGACCCCCGAGCAGATGGAGGTGGCGAACGGTTTGGCGATGCTCTGCCTGGACCGCGGCGCGGACGTCTCGGCTCCCGGCGCGCACGCGAACATCGGAGGCGATCAAAATTGGTCAAAGTCAGCCTCTTCCGCGCTGCGCTCGTACCCGCTGATGTGGGCTGTCGCGGCCGCGCTCCGCGGCGACGCCTCGCGTTTGAACCCGCGCGTGGACGACGCGCTGGCGGTGGTGAAGCGCGTGCTGATGGCGGGCGCCGACCCGACGGCGGTGGACTTTCGCGTCGCCGCGGCGCCTGACGCTGGCGACGGCGGCGCGGGTACGTACACGTACGCTTCGAAGGTGCTTCATCTGTGGGACGAGCGCGCTTTGCTTCTGGAGGTGTTCGACCAAACCGAGTGGCAACGCGTCATGACGCTCCGGCTGGACCTGCAGAGGCTCCTGGGGGAGGCGGGCGCGCGCGCCGCGTTCCGCGCGGATTCCGGGATGAGCGTCGTCGCGCGCCGCGCCGCGCCGTTCGCCGAGTCGTTTGTTTCGCGTCGCGCTTCGCCTTCGGGGGAGGACGAATCGTCACCGGAGGACGGCGAGGAGCGCGTGAAGTGGGCGGAGGGCGTGCGCCGCACGCGCCGGCTCCTCGAGCACGGAGGCGTGCCCTCGCAGTACGCGGTGTGGGTCTGGCCCACCACCGAGCGCGAAGCGTTTCCCCCGGAGGACGGGCTCAGGCGCAAAAGTTTCTCGGCGAAGGACAAAGAAGGAGACGGTTTCGGCGACGGTTTCGACGGCTTTTCGGCGTTCGAGTTTGAGTACGCGGAGGCGCACCGCACGCCGCGGCCGTTCGGCGCGCCCGCGCGCGCGGGCGAGATCGAGGTCCTGCCTCGCCGCGCGGACCTGCGGAGGCCTGGCGTCGCTTCCGGCGCGGTGGACGTCTCGCGCGTCCGCGCGGAGGACGTCTTCGAAGGCGGCGCGGGGCTCGTCGAAAGCGAGAGTCGCGAGACCGCCGCGATCGCCGCGGCGACGAGCGAAAAGGCTTCTCGCGCGCTCGCCTCGCGTCTCCTGTGGGAGGCGCGCGCGGACGGCGTCTCCGAGCGCGCGGACGCCGCGCGCCGCGCGAGCGTGCTCGCGGTCCGTGAGCTGCTCGCCGGTGAGCCCGCGGAGCCGCCCGCGTCGAGCGACTCGAGCGACGCCGAGCCCGCGCCGTCCGCCTCCGCTTCTTCGTCGGACTCGTCGGACGCCTCGGAGTACGAGAGCCGGTTCGCGTTCGTGCCGCAGGCGCCCAGGCGCAGAGCGCGTCTCGCGCCCGGCGCGAAGAAGCCGTCTCGAGGCGTCGTGCACGCCGCTCTCGTGTTCATGGGCTTCAGGAAGAAGAAGCGACCGACGCGCACGACGCATTCGGAGGAGAAGAAGCCGGCGGAGGACGCGGAGGGCGACGGCGACCGTGACGCGCGGCGGATGGCTTTTTCGGCGACGCGCGCCGAAAAGGAACGCGCGCCCTTCGCCGCAAACGAAAACGCGGTGAAAGAGCCCTTTCGGAGACCGACCCTCGCCGCGGCTCGCGACGAGGCCCTGGGCACAGTCGCGGAGGCGCTCATGCGCAACCCGAACAGCGGGCAGGCGGACAGGTGGCACGGCGTCCCGTCGCTCGCGGCGATGGCGCGCCGCGAAACGACGCGATGTCCGAAAAAAAAACCCGGCGTTTCTTCTCGCGACGGGAAAGAGCTCGCCGACGCCTTCGCCTTCGCCGACCCGCCGCCTCCGGCGTTCGGCGCGCTCGGCAGATACATGCTCTCCGTCGAGCGTGACGAGGCGCCCGACTGGAACGCCGCCACGCGCAGGCCGATGCGGCGTCTGCTGACGTGATGAGTATAGAAGAATGAGCCAGTAGGCGCGTTTGTAGTACTAGTACGGAAACGCGACGCGTAGTAACAGTATCATTTCCTCGTCGACCTTCTCGCGCGTTTGGGGGGCGCCTCCGCCGCCGCCTCGGGCGCGTCGCTCTTTTTCGCGCGGCCTCGCTTGGGCGCCGGCTCGGGCGTTTCCCGCACATCGGGTCTCTCGGGTCCCTCGGGCTCGACCGCGCGCTTCGCCGGGACGGGCTTCTGTTCCTTCGCATCTGACGGAACAGGGTTCGCCTTCTCCGTCGCCGCGACGGGCGCGCGTCCCCGTCCGTCCTCCTCCTCCTCCTCCTTCTTCCCCTCCCTCGCCTCCTCCGTCTTCATCGCCAGCCTGTCCCGCCTGGCCCGCTCCTCCTTCGCCTCGCGCTCCCGCTTCGCGGCGTCCCTCGCCGCGCGCCTCGCCTCGAGCTGCGCGAGGCGCTCCTGCGGAACGTGCACCTTCATGGAGATCTCCACAGTCTGGTCGTCCTCCGTCCGCACCGCGATGGTCTTGGTAACGAGAGCCGCCTCCGCCGCCGCCGCCGCCGCGCGCGCCTCGTCCGTGACCGCCGTCTCGCGGCGTTTCTTCTCCGCCATCACCTCCTCGAACGACCGCACTTCCGGAACCGGAGACTTTTTGTGCGGTCGGGCGGCGTCGGTGGCGGCCGGTGGCGTGGCCGCCGCGGACGCGGACCCGGCGGCCGAAGACGCGAACGTCGGAGAAAGCGCCGCGCCGCCGCTCGCTTTGAGCGCGGCGGCGCGCGCGGCGGCGGCGGCGAGAAACCTCGCGTTCGCGTCCAGCGCGGACGTCTGCGGCGAGCGATTGGACGCCTTCTCTGCGGCACGGCGCGCGGCGAGCTCCTTCTGGCGCGCGAGGCGGCGATCCTTCTCGGAGACCGCGTCGGCGGGCGCTTCCGAGCTTTCGGCGGGCGCTTTCTTCTCGTCCGAGCGCTCGCCGGACGCGGCATCCTTAGCCACAGCCTGCTCCTCGGCCTGGAGCCTCGCGAGGACCAGCGCGCGCGCCGCCTCCGCGCGTTCGCGCTGTTTCTTCTGGCGCTCGGCGAGACGCGCCTTGACCTCCTCCGGCGGCTGGATGATGGTCTTCCCTGAACCCGTCGCCTCCTCCGGCTGCCGCGCGTGTTTCTCAGCCGGGACCTCCGCGAAAGATTTCAACTTCGTGACCGGCGGCACGGTCTCGCCCCCGACCCCGGAACCGGTCGCGCCCGGCGGCTCGGCCGCGAGCGCGGTCGCATCCGTGGCGCCGTCCGCGGACATCACGGGACGCGTGGGTCGAGGAGGAGGCGCGGTGTGATGAAAGTCCTGCTCCGATCGCAATTCTTGGTCAGAATAAACCGAACGAAAGTGGCAGCGCACGAAAAAAAAAACGAGCGCGATCAAAGGCGAGAACGAGGGTACAGAGGCGGGAAGACGGTAAGACTGTGCCGCATCTTTCGTTTGCAAATCGCGCACCGCGGGCTTAGAAGTCCGAACACCGCCCTCCTCGTTCCCAGTCCCCGAACCGCGTCGGTTCCGGCCCGCGCGGCCCGTTCCACTCCCCCGTTTCTCGGTTCGCTTCGCGCCCAGGTTCCTCCTCGCCGAGCGCGTTGTCCAGCGCCACCTGCTGCGGGGTCTTGTCGGTCAAGCCGGCCATCTGTTTCTCCACCTTCGCGCGCAGGGGCGCGAGCAAGTCGTCGGGGTCGAAGCCCTCGGGCCCGGGTCCGGGTCGCCACGACGGAGACGGCGCGTCCCCGGGCGCGTCGGACGCGAACCCGCGACCGCGCGGGTGCCGAGCGGAACCGAAATCAGGCGACGTCATCAGCAACCCCGGGGACGAAACGTCCCCAAGCGCGATACCGGCGACCGCCGGGGACCCCGCGCGCCACCCGCGTGTGCCAAAAGCGTTATTTTGACGCGCGACCGAGACGGCGGCGCGGAGCGCGCTCGAGACGCGTGTCATGGTGCGCGAAGGTGTGACCGAGGACGGTTGATTCTTTTCCCGTATTATTAACGACACGAGTTCATGAGTCAGCCGGACGAGACTCGATCTCGTGAACTCCGAAATCCTATCCCTCCTCTGCCTGCACTCCCGCACGCACGCGCGGCTCCGTTCGGCTCGGACGAAGGACGCGTCGTCGCGATGTCATCCACGCGCGCGTTTCCCGCGGCGCACGCCCGCGCGCTCGGCCGCTCGGCGCTCGGCCGCTCGGCGCTCTGCGCTCGGCCGATCTGCCCGGTTCGCGTTTCTTCGCGCCGCGTGCTTCGCGCCGCGCGCGCCGCGACGGACGCGATCGTGGACAAGGCGGCTCACAACGAGGAGCAGGCGGCTCTGCGCGACGAGATGGTTTCGGGTTGCACCGAGTGCACGATGCCGTTCGAGGCCGAGCGCGCCTCCACGCTGGCGGACGCGGCGTTGGCGGACCACAGCCGAGCGAGCGCCATCGCGCGAGACGCGGACGAGAGCGAGGACGGGACGTCGAAGATGAGTCTGCGCGCGCTCGTGGTTGGCGCCGAGACGGGCAAACTCGCGCGGGCGCTGCTGGCAAAGGGCGCGACGCACGTTTTAGTGCTGGACCACTCGCGCTTGATGCTGGACCGAGCCGCGGAGCAGTTCGACGAGACTTTAGGCGTCGCGGGAAACGACGCGGGCGCGCGTTTCCTCCGCGCCGACGTGTGCGACGTCCCCGCGTACCAAGGCCCGTTCGACGCCGTGGTGTTCAACGACTCGCTGGCGTCGCAGGCGGACCCCGCGGAGGCTCTGAGGCGCGCCGTGCTGTTGACGAGACCCGGTGCACGCGTGGTGGTCTCCGAGCGCGAGCGCGAGGAGGAGCAGGAGGACGCGACGGACGGCGTCGAAAGAGGCGGCGTGGACGTCGACGCGCTCGTCGCCGACTTGCCGCTGCAGTCCACCGTGGAGAACCCGCGCGCGGGGAAGCTCATGCGCGGCGCGGATGCAGACTCGGACGACGCCGACGGATCGATCGGCGCGAAACGCGTTGAAAGCGCCGCGAGTTTCGCGGACCTGAGCTGCGGTTCCGTGACGCGCACGTACGAGGTGCCCCCTCTGTTCAAGCTCCGCGACCCCGTGACTTTGAGCGCGCCGGTGGTGGAGGGGTTCGGACGCGGGTCGCGGCTGATGGGCGTCCCGACCGCCAACCTCGACGTCGCGGTTGTGGCGGGGGCGCTCGCCGGCATGCGGCGCGGCGTGTACTTCGGGTACGCGCGCCTGCCGGAGGACGCGAAGCACGGGAAGTGGTGCAAGTGCGTGGTGAACGTGGGCGCGCGGCCGACGTTCGCGGACGGCGAGGGGGTCACCGTGGAGGTGCACGCGCTGCGCGACTTCGGCCGCGACTTTTACGGCGAACGCATGGACGTCGAAGTGCTCGGGTTCCTGCGGCCGGAGATGCGTTTCGACGGTCTGCAGGCGCTGGTGGCGCGGATCATGGCGGACATAGGCCTGGCGCGCGGCGCGCTGGACGACCGCGCGTGCAGGGAGCGCGTCGACGAGAGCGTGGGGTTCCATGCGGACGAGTGAGGCGAGAGTGGAGAGACGCGTTTCGTTTACTCGAAACCGACTTTTACAAGTCGCGACCGACGCGCGCGTTCTGGAGCCGATGCGTTTCCCTCCGCGGCACGAGCGTCATCGTCGAGGCGCACGCCTTTCAGCGGAAAGGCTTTGCTGCGTCTCGAGTCACTGAACGCTCGCGCGCGCTTCGTTTCACCGAAGGCGGGGGATCGCTCCGAACCGAAGCGCTCGGCCGGGCGCGGCGCGCCGACGGAGGAGGATGGGATGACGAAAAAAACGCGCGCGTCGCGCGACGTTTTTTGCGCGCGGCGGAGCGGGCGCGCGCGTCGAGACTAACGCTCTCGTTTAAACGCGACGGTTCAAACGAGCGGTGTGTCTCGCCGAACGGCCATCGGTGGGTAACCCGCCACGCCGCGCGAATGAAACAGCGCGCCGCGTGTGTTTTCTTCGTCGCCGTCGTTCCGCCCGTCGCGCGGCGCGTCGCGAAGCCGACGACGTTTACGCGTTGGCGAGGACGTCGTCGACAAACTGCCCGAGCTTGCCCTCCGGACCGCCCTTCCCGTCCACGAGGTGCTCGCCAGTGGCCATCTTGCTGTAGAGCAGCTCGTTGGTGTCCGTGCGGAGCACTTCGAAGGCGCCCTTGCGCCAGAGCGCGTTTTCGCCGCCCTCGATGGGCTTATCCGCCTGGTTCTCCGCGTACCAGCCCTTCCCCGCGGGCACAGTCGCCTTCAACACGTCCGTCACGTTGTACGTCCAGTCGAACTTGCCGGGATGCGCCGCGTCAGCTTTCATGATGAGCATCTTGACGCGGGGCATGTAGTTTCACTTCTCGCAGTACTCGATGTGAATGGGGATGCCGGCGGTGGCCGCGGCCGCGCGGACGGCGGACTGTCCGTGGGATCGGTGAGATCGGGGGGGCGGCGAGGCGGGCGAGAGGGACGAGACGGACGGAACAAACGCGTCAGCGCGCGTCATCAGCGGGTTCGGGATGTTGGTGAGAGGGGTCACGACGCGCGGACTTCGGCGGCTCGCGCCCGGGGATCGCGCGTACCTTGCGCGTGGTGGGGCGGGCGTTAAGCTTGGTCGTGGGGGCCACGATGGCGGTGCGGGCTCCGAGAGCCTGCATGACGACCGACGGTGTGTGCCGTGCGGTTCGCGAATGGCCGTCGGCAACCCTTCCCTGCTGAGCTGTTCGGCATCCGCGGAGCCGAGTCTCGGCGTCTCCGCCAATCAAGACTCAAGAACTTTAAAAACTTGAGCGCTCGCGCTGCAGTCGGCTGCAGCCCGAAAAAACAAACCTTTCCACGCCGACTCGCTCGCCACTCTCGGCCGCGCAGCCGGCGAGAGGCGTCCCGAGTCCCCGGGGACGAGCATGGGCTTGACCGTGCACCATGACAACTTTTACTTCTCGGACGCCCAGATCGCTGACTCTCCCAGCCGCAGAGACGGCGTGAGCGAGACCGCGGAGTTCAGGCTCAAGGCGTACGGGTGCGAGCTGGTGCAGGAGAGCGCGATTTTGCTCAGGGTCAACCAGGCGGTGGCGTGCACAGGCCAGACCCTGCTGCATCGGTTCTACGCGAAGCGGTCGCTGAAGAAGTTCGACGTCGAACGCGTCGCGGCGACGTGCGCGTTTCTCGCGTGCAAACTCGAGGAGCAGCCACGAAAGGTGCGGGATGTCATCAACGTGTTTCACCGGGGGAGCGTGCGCCGGCGCGCGAACGTCGCGGGTCGCGCGCCGCGACCCGCGGACCTGGAACCCCTGAACCCCCTCGGGGAGACGTACGAGGCGTTGAAGCGTGATTTGATTCGCACCGAGCGGCACGCGCTGCGCGAGTTCGGGTTCTGCGTCCAGGTGGAGCACCCGCACAAGTTCGTGCTTAACTACCTGCGCATGTTCGAGCACGGCGACGACGCCCGTCTGGTGCGGCGCGCCTGGGCGTACGCCAACGACTCGATGCGCACCAACCTGTGCGTTCGATTCCGGGCGGACGAGATCGCCGCCGCGTGCGTGCACCTGGCGGTGCGCACGTCCCCCGAGCCCCTAGTGCCGCCTCTGCCCGAGAAAAACGCGGACGGCGGACCGTGGTGGTCGCTGTTCGGCGTCGACGACGACGAGCTGCGCGCCGCGTGCGAGAGCGTCTTGGCGCTGTACGCGATGTGCCCACCGGGGGGACCGCGCGCGGCGTACGAGGACGTGCACGCGCGTGAGGGCGAAGACACGAGACGTGGGAGTGTGGTGAATACGTAAACTGACTCTAACTAGCTAGCTAGTAGCCACCATTATAGCCGCATATGATAGTACTTGGGATTTCTCGAAACGTTTTGCGGGAGACGTCGCGCGTCGACGTCTTCCGCGTCTCCTCGGCCGTCGTTTTCGCCGCGGAGCCTCGCCTTCTTCGCCTCTCGCTTCACGCCTCAACGTTGTTCAGCGTGAGTAGATCCCCGAGCTTGGAGGTGTAGAAGTCGGGGTGGATGTCGTTTTCGGGCGACTTGAGCGTCTCCTCGGTGGTCACGCCCGAGAGCACCAGCAGCGTTCGAAGCCCGCCGTCTTTGCCGAAGAGGATGTCGGTGTCCAGGCGGTCGCCCACCATGCAGATCTGGTCCTTGCGGATGTCGAACTTGTTCGCGATGTAGTCCAGCATGAACGGCGCGGGCTTGCCCACGACGGTGGGCTCGCGCTTCGTCGACCCCTTGATGGCGCCCACCATCGACCCGTTGCCCGCCCACTCCTGCGCGTCCGTCAGGTGCGTGACGGCGTCCATGTTGGTGGCGATGAACTCGCACCCCGGGTTCTCGCGGATGCACAGCGTGGCGTACTGGATCTTGTAGTAGTTCACGTTGCGGTCGAAGCCCACGACGACGGCGGCGACGTCCTCGTCGTGCTCCATGAGCTGACCGGAAGCCAGCGTCACCTTCTTGTCGGCGTCGGCTTCGCCGCCGAGGTGTTCGATGCCGACGCCATCGAGCTCCTCGAGGATGCCCGTCTCGCCGATCACGTACACCTTCTTGTCCTTCGGGAAGTTCTTGGAGTCGAGGTACGCGGCGGCGGCGAAGGAGGAGGAGAAGACCTCCTCGGCGGTGATCTCCAGCCCCAAACCGAGGAACTTCTTCAGGTACCCGGCGCGCGACTTGGTGGAGTTGTTGGTGACGAAGATGAGGCGCTTGCCCATGGCGCGCAACATGGCGATGGTCTCGGGGACGCCCTCGATGAGGGAGTCGCCCTTCCAGATGACGCCGTCGCAGTCGAAGATGAACGTCTCCACAGAATCCACCAGGCCCTTCTTGTCGTCGTCGCCCAGCGGCGTGATCTCCGCGCGCGCGGACATGGCGACGCGGCGCGCGGGCCTCGCTGCGGAGGAAACGCGGAGGGTCTTGCCGCGGAGGGTGGAGGACTTGGCGGAGACGCGCGCGGCGACGGAGGACAGGGACGCGACGGCGTGCGCCATCGTTCGGCTGGAGGAGGAGTGGTCGACGCGGGAGGTCACACCACGCGCGCGGGGTTGTAGCGCGGCGTCGGGGGGTCGACAGCGGACGCGAATCTTGACGGCAACCCGAAGACATCTGGTGGCGGAGAGCGCACGATTCTATCCGCAGAAATGCGTTCGTCATGACTGGAGGGCGAATTCGGAGGTCTGTTCTTGAGTCGATCCACTCGGCAGGCCTGAAGGAACTCCGTTTTCCTGCGCGACGCCTCCGTTGTTGCTTTTCGAACGCCAGGAAGCAGACGGGAGCGCGCGCGTCTGGTGCGGTCCTGCTCCCCTCCCGAGGATGCGTCGCTCGGGTCGCGCCGGGCTGAGCGCCGCGCTCGCCGCGGTGCTTCTTCTGACCGCGCTCGCGACGCCCGCGGCGGCGCCGGAGGAGACCTCGCGCGCCTCGGCGCCATGGCAACAACCGGATGGCGAGCCTGTCGCGCGTTCGAAGTCGGAAGGAGCCGCTTCCGCGGACGCGGCCGACTCGACGGCGACCGACAAACCGTCTCCGCCCACGCGACGGGGCTTGTTACAGAGCGCAGCGCGGCCGGTCGCGACGCCCCCCACGATCCGTCTCGCCAGGGAGGACGCGGACGTGACGCGCGGGATCGTGTTTTCCTTGGAAGGCTCGCTCGACGCGTCCGCGGACCCCGCGGGCGCGCTCGCGGCAGGCCGGCTCGTCGCGGTCCTCACCGCGCCCCTGCTTTGCGGCGAGCCCGCGAGCGCGGAGAAGCCGGTCGTGACGTGCGGTTCGCTGTTCCAGGTGACCCCGGACGGGAAGCGGGGCGAGGCGATTCCGCTCGCGTCGTGCGCGTCGAGCGCGAGCGCCGACTCCGCCTGCGCCGTTCGCGATCCCGCGAAGCGCGTCTGGTTCGCGCCCGAGCCCGGCGGCCGCGACCCCGCCGGCCCCGACGGCGCGGCGTACGCCACGCTCTCGTTCGTCGTCGTGGACGTCGTCGCGGCGGCGGAGTCGCCGTACGCCGCGGAGACGGACCGGAGGTCCGAAACCGCCGTCGCGCCCGTGCGCGTCAACGCGAAACCCGTCGTCCCGTCGGCGCCGCGAAGGGCGTTCGTGGACTCGGACTCCGCGGGTGTGCTGCCCTTGGAGTTTTCGGCGACAGACACGGACGGTGACGTGGTGTCCATCGAGATCACCAGCGCGCTCCCCGGGAACGCGCCCGTGCTGGGGACGAGGCTGTTCGGGGGAGGCGACCGGAGGCGTTTCACAAACGAAGACGCGGCCGAAGACGCCGCGCATCGTCGTGAGTGGCGCGTCGTCCAGCCGGACGGCGTCACCCCCGGCGCGGGTTTGCTCTCCGGCTCCACTGTGCACGCGCTGACGCCCGGTTCGAAGCGGGTCTGGTTCGCGCCGCGCGGCGTCGGCGCGAGCGACGCGTGCTGCCCTGCGCGCGTGTGCGCGGGCATGCAGGTGGCGGCGACGTGCGCGCCGTGCTTCGACGACGGCGACGACGGCGACGCGGCGACGACCAAGCCGGAGAACGATTGCCTTTGTTGCCCCGCGCGCCACTTCTACGGGCGCCTGACGTACGTCGCGCGCGACGCTCTGGGCTCGCGCTCGAACGACGAGGGGGTGGTGGACGTGTACGTGCGGCCGGGCTCGAGGGCGCCCGAGACGCCGCCGGACGACGACGCGCGCGACTCGTATTGGGCCCCGCCGCGGGTGTTCGCAACGGAAAGCCGCACGGCGTACTTCCGGCTCGCCGCACGGAACTTCGGCGAGGAGACGTGCGTCGATCACCCCGCCGACTTGTCGACAGGAACCGCGCCGTTCGTCGCGTGCGCACCCGAACCGCTCGGCGCGGTGATCCTGGATCCCCCGGACGCTGAGAAGGGTTCGTTGCGCGCGGTGGTCTTCCCGGAAAACCTCGCCGACCTCGACGCGGTGTTGGGCAACGGTGGGTTCGCCAGGCGTCTCATCTCGGGCTTCGACAAAGACCGAGTCGTTCTCGCGAACCGCACCGAGAATAATCACGATACCCGAACGACGACGAGCGGCGCGTCCCGTGTCGTTTCGCGGTTCGCGGGGTACGAGCCGGAGGGAGGGGAGGAGGACGGAATCGCGTTACACGGAATCGTCTCCGAGGCGGTGAGGCTGGGCGTCGCCTCCGTCGCCAGTCTGGCTCCGGTCGACGTCGCGCCCGCCGCGGTGTTCCCGGCGGCGTGGACCTCGTCGATCGGCTCGGCGTACGATAACGCGACCGCGCGCGTCGTGCCGCCCTCGGCGCGTCTGATCCTCGCGTACACGCCCCCCGCGGTCGCGGCGGGGTTCCCGTTCGTCACGTTCGCGTACGGGATCGAAGACGCGTCGGGCGCGCGATCCGCCGCGGCGTCCGTCGCGCGGGTCTTCGTGCGGCACGCGCCGGACCTCGCCGCGTCGCGGTTCACGCGGTTCCCGCACTGGGCGTTCCGCCCCATCTCCGCCGCGGACTGGGTCGGGACGCGCGCCGAGGACACCGTGGACTGGTGGGCTCTGGTGCGAGACGGGAGCTACGTCCCGGGCGCGGCGCTTCCGGACGCGACGCTTCCCGACGCGCGCCTGCGCTCGACCAACTTCCTCGTCCCGCGGCGCGCGGGGGACGAGATGGGCGCGTTCGCCCACCCCTTCGGCCGCAACGACATCGGCCAGCTCGGGATGGGCAGCGCGCGGCCGCGGCGGTTCCCGACCCTGGCGGACGACATCCGGCACAGGGGGCTGGACCTGGACAGGCTCGCCGTCGGGTCGAGGTCCACCGTCGGCGTTTCAAACTCGGACGGCAAGGCGTACGCCTGGGGGGACGGCTCCGGAGGAAGGCTGGGCACCAGGGACGCGTTCCCGCGCACGTCCCCGACGGCGATCGGCGCGTTGGGCGACGCCGTCGTCGCGCGCGTCGCCGCACACGGCGGGCACGCCGCCGCGGTCACGGAGACCGGCCACCTGTGGTGCTGGGGCACCAACGACGGCGGGCAGCTGGGCCGGCCCCGGCGCACGGGGCGCCTGCGCGGCCCCGCCGCGGTGTCGGTGGACCCCGTCGCCGCGGCGGCGGCGGAGCCTCGGGCGCCGCGGCGGGTCACCGCCGGCGGCTTGGACCGCGTCCTCGTGAAAGACGTCGCCGTCGGGGACGCGCACACGGTGGCGCTGGACGCGAGCGGCACGCTGTGGACGTTCGGGAGCAACTCCGGGGGTCAGCTCGGAAGGCTCGAGTGCCTGATTCAGAACCCGGCGGACGGCGCCGCGGGGTGCGAAACCTGGGGCGCGCCCGCGTACGGCGTCCTCGAGACGCCGGCCGCCGTTGGCGTGGTGATGAAAGAGCGCGCGTACCGGCCGGGCGCGGAAACCGCCGGGACGCGGTTGCGGGACGCCGACCTGAGCGTCGGGGTGAAGTTTCGGTTCGTCGCCGCTGCGGCGAGGTACACCGTCGCGATCTCCGACGGGCCGCCCCCGGGGAGCGAGGCGGAATCCGTTCTCGCCGATTTCGACCGACGCGCGAGCGACGGGGGCGGCGCGCCGCCGGCGGAGCGCCCGCCGGACCCCGCGTTCCCCGAAAACGCCACGGCGATGGGCCAGTCAACCTTCGACGCTGTCGCGAGCGCGATCGGCGGGCGCGTGTACACGTTCGGGTGGGGGGACGTCGGCCAGCTGGGGCACGGCACCGGGTACCACCCGGACCTTCCCGACGCGTATCGAGCCTCGGTCCCGACCCCGGTGGCGGCGCTGGAGGGCGTGGACGTCGTGCAAGTCAGCGCCGGGCCGACGCACGTCGCCGCGGTGGACCGCGCCGGGCGCGTGTACACCTGGGGCGCCGGGTCGTACGGGCAGCTCGGCCACGGTGACCGCCGACCGAGGTTCTCGCCGCGCGTCGTGCGCGCGCTGCTCGGGGTGAACGTCACGTCTGTGGCCGCGGGGACGCGCCACACCGTTGCCGTGGACGACTTGGGCGAGACGTACGCCTGGGGCTCGAACGAGCACGGCGAGCTGGGCCTGGATCCGCCCCCGCCTCTGGACCCGAACAAAGGCCCGCCGTACCTGACGCTCAGAGGCTGGACGCAGGACGAGCGCTTCGACGAGACCGAGACTGAGGAGACTGAGCCTACGCCGAGTCGCCGCAAAAGACGCCGGTCGTTGCTCCGCATCGACACAGAGGATGACCCGGCGGGCGCGTTCGATCTCATCTTCGAGCGGCTGCGCGACGCGCCGGACGGCACGGGCGACGTCGCGCACTCCCACGCGACGTTCCGCGCGCTCATCGCGGGCGTCGAGCCAACGACCCCCCCCCCCTGGTCCGACGCCTACCGCTTCGCCGAGGTGGCCGCGAGCGCGTTCGACCTGGACTCCATCCGCAACCGCGCGTACGGCTGGGGCTGGACCGTGGGCCAGGTGGCCGCCAGCGCCGGCCGCGTCGAGTCGGTGGCGCTGCCTCAGCTCGTGCACAGACTGGCGCAGGTGAGCGAAGCCGCCGCCGGGGACGGGTTCACCGTCGCCGTGCGCCGCGCGTGCCGTCCCGGAACGCGCCTGGACCGCACCACGGGGGCGTGCGTCACGTGCCCCGCGGGGACGTTCACGGACGAGGCGTCCGCGGAAACGTGCGTCGCGTGTCCCCGGGGACGCGTCGCGGAGCTCCCGGGCGCCTCCTCGTGCGAGGCGTGCCCCCCGGGCACCGTCGCCGCCGAGGAGGGCGCGTCGGCGTGCACGGCGTGCCCCCTGGGCACGTTCCTCGGGTTCGGGGGGGGCTCCAGCCTGGAGCAGTGCGCGCCGTGCGCGCCCGGGACGTTCGCCGCCGCGAACGCCACCACGCAGTGCGCGGAGTGCCCCCCGGGCTCGTACCAGAGCGGCTTCGGCGCGACGGCGTGCGCGCCGTGCCCCTTGGCGACGTTTTCGCCGAGAAAAAAAGCCGTCTCGGCCGAGGCGTGCCTGCGGTGTCCCGCCGGGTTCGCGTCCGACGCCGAGGGCGCCGCGGCGTGCGCGCCGTGCGCGCCGGGGTTCGTCGCGCCGGACCCGGGCATGACCGCCTGCCTGCCGTGCCGCGTCGGCACGTACGCCGAGGGCGCGGGCGGCCAGGCGTGCGCGCCGTGTCCGGCGGGCACCTTCGGCGTCGCCGCAAACGCCTCCGGCGCCGCCGACGGGTGCCGAGCGTGCGGCGCCGGGAACTTCTCCGCCGCGCTCGGCGCGACGGCGTGCGAGATGTGCCCTCTGGGTTTCTTCAGCGCGCGAGAGGGGTCGGTGGAGTGCGATTCTTGCCCCCCCGGCTTCTTCGGCAAGTTCGCGGGGAAGAGCTCGGAGGCGGAGGCGTGCTTCGCGTGCCCCCCCGGCCGCGCCAACCCCACCGCCGGCGCGGCGGCGCTGGTGACCGTCGTCGAGGACGACGCCGCGGGCGCGACGGGCGCCGGCGCGAACGGTTCCTCGACGGGCGACGGGTTTTTCGGGGCGAGCGGCGACGAGGTCGTGTACGAGTACCTCGGGTGTACGGCGTGCGCCCCCGGGACGTACGCCGAAGGAGACAACTCCACGGCGTGCGCGCCGTGTCCCCCGGGCACGTCCCTCTCCTCCGAAGGAGGCACCGCCGCGGAGTCGTGCGTTCCGTGCACCGCCGGCACGTTCGCGCCCGTCGCGGGGCTGGACGCGTGTTTGCCCTGCCCCCCGGGGACGTTCGCGGAGACGCCTGGCGCGTCTAAATGCGAGGGGTGCCCCGCGGGTCTGTTCAACGCCGTGTTCGGGTCGCTCAACGCCACGAACTGCGAGGCGTGCCCGCCGGGGTCGTTCAGCGACGTCGCCGGGACGGGCAACTGCACGGCGTGCTTGCCGGGAACGTACAGCGCGTCGTTCGCGTCCCCGGCGTGCGACGCGTGCCCCATGGGCACGTTCTTGCCGAAACGCAACGCCACGGCTCTGAGCGAGTGCGTGGCGTGTCCCGTGGGCACGTTCGCCGCCGAGACGGGCTCGGGCGAGTGCTCCCCGTGCCCCCCCGGCACTTTCGTGGACGTCACCGGCGCGACCAACTGCACTCTGTGCCCCCCCGGAACCGCCAACCCCGCGTTCGGCGGCAACGCCACGGACGCGTGCGCGCCGTGCGCCATCGGGACGGTGGCGCCGGACGCGGGCATGGCCGCGTGTGATTTGTGCGCCGAGGGGTATTACGTCGAGGAGACGGGTCAGACGGCGTGCGTGCCGTGTCCCGCCGGCACGTTTCTTCCGTTCGAGGGCTCGAGCTGGGTGGAGGACTGCGCGCCGTGTCCGACGTCGCCGCTCGGCACGTTTTCCGACCAGCCGGGCGCCGCGCGGTGCGCGCCCTGCCCCGTGGGCACGTTTTCCGACCAAACGGGCGCCGAGCGGTGCTCGCCGACGCCCAAGGGCACGTACCTGCCGGTCGTGGGCGCCAACTCCAGCGCCGCGTCGCTGCCGTGCCCCAGGGGCACCTTCGCGGCGGTGGAGGGCATGGCGGAGTGCCGGGACTGCCTCACCGGGTCGTACGCCGAGGGCGAGGGGTCCGTGGGGTGCACGCCGTGCGACGCGGGTTTCTTCCTGCCCATCATCCGCGCGACCGACCCTTTGCAGTGCCGCCCGTGCGGCCCGGGCACGCGCTCGCCCCCGGGCGCGGGGACGTGCATCCCCTGCTCGCCGGGCACGTACGGCGACCGCGAGGCGATGGCGGAGTGCACGGCGTGCCCCGCCGGGACGGTGAACGCGCTCGCCGGCGCGGCGTCCTTCGACGCCTGCGTCGCGTGCGGCAAGGGCTTCCACAACGCCTTCGAGGGGCGCGCGCTGTGTTTGCCTTGTCCGCCCGGGACGTACGGCAACCAGACGGGCATGCCCGAGTGCTGGAAATGCGAACCGGGGACGTTCATCGCGGAGGAGGGCGCGTTGTTCCCCGAGGATTGCGCGCCGTGCGCCAAGGGCCGGTTTGCGGCGACGAGCGGGTCGGGCGCGTGCGCGCTGTGCCCGGTGGGCACGTACAACGAGAACCTCGGCATGTCCGAGTGCGAACTGTGCCCCGCACGCACGTACGGATTAGAAGAGGGCGCGGACTCGCGCCTTCGATGCGACGCGTGTCCTCGGTGGCACTTCAACAGCACCCCGGGGTCGTCCAAAATCCAGAGCTGCGTGTACACGTACTCGGGGGCCGGGTTCGGATCGGCGCCGCGGCTCTTCTGGGCATTCGCCGTCGCCGTCGTCGCCAGTCTTCTCAATCGCTGACGTCGCGGATGACGAAACAGACACGTTCAACGCGACGCCCCACACGAGCATGAAGCAAGGGAGGCGTGAATACGAGAGTACCACGAGTAGAGCTAGCTAGCTAGCTATAGCTACGCGGTAAGTAGTATGGTATGACACACGCAGCGAGCATACGAGCACCCTACATACCGCGCGATCGGAATCGGTCGATTCGACGATTCGTCGATTCGTCACTCGGTCGCCGCCTTCGTCGTCGCCCGAGCCAACGCCGCGCGCTGGTCCGTCAACCCCGCGTGGCTC
>MDSV01187706.1_pt1 | contig 33826 bp, 32 predicted proteins | sample 810851 | NCBI WGS metagenome assembly MDSV01 (sample SAMN05326640, study PRJNA326480) | marine metagenome | isolation source: seawater | place: Atlantic Ocean: North East | collected 2012 | reverse complement strand
TTTCACCCTTGCCTCGATAAGGCGGTTTATTTTCTGTGGCACTATCCCTAGGGTCGCCCCCGCCAGGTATTACCTGGCACCGTGTCTTAGTAAAGCCCGGACTTTCCTCTTTAATGTAATTAAAGCGATAAGTCTTTTATCTGGCAGAATTAAATTAATCTTTAAATTTATAATTTCAAGTAAAATATGAACATTTATGTTCTTTAATTCTTAAAAACAGTTTTTTTTAATAAATCTAACATAAATAAAGATCAGTCAATTTTAATTAAATAATGCCTACAAACATTAAGAAATTAACAATTGACCTATAATATAAAAACCCATAATATCCCATATATTCCCAAATATGGAATTATTAAAATTTAAAATTTATGTTTCTATCTACTTTCGAAAACAAATTAGACAAAAAAGGGAGAGTGTCAGTGCCAGCTAGTTATAGATCTTACCTTTCAAACATTGGTTATAATGGAGTTATTTGTTATCCTTCTTTCAATAATCAATCTATTGAAGCTTGGCCACAAGATAGAATAGAAAAAATTTCATCAGCAATTGACTCACTAAATCCATTTGAAGAAAAAAGAGATTTTTTTGCAACATCTATTTTATCAGAAAGTATTAATCTACAATTTGACAGTGAAGGGAGAATATCTCTTACCCAAAAATTATTAAAACATGCAAAAATTAAAAATAAAATGCTGTTTGTTGGTCAAGGAAAAACCTTTCAGATCTGGGAACCAAATATATTTGAAAAATTTAGGGTTAACGCAAAAAAAAAATCGAATTTAAATCGTGCTAGTCTTAAATGGGAAATTCAACTTAATAAACAATAATAACGAGGGGGGAAAATGACAATTAACTTTAAACAACCAGAAATAAAAGAACTTCAACCAAGAATACTAGTTTTAGGAGTTGGAGGAGCAGGTGGAAATGCAGTTAATGAAATGATTGAAAATGGATTAGCTGGTGTAGAGTTCATAGCTGTAAATACTGATGCTCAAGATTTAAAATTAAGCCAAGCTAATGCTAAAATACAAATTGGATTAAACTTAACAAAAGGATTAGGTGCAGGTGCAAAACTTGATATTGGCCAAGCAGCAGCAGACGAATCTTTAAATGAAATCATTAATACACTTCAAGGTTCTAATATGGTTTTTATTACTGCAGGAATGGGTGGTGGAACTGGAACTGGTGCAGCACATGTTATTGCTAGAGCTGCAAAAGAATTAAATATTTTAACAGTTGGAGTTGTTACACTTCCTTTCTTATATGAAGGACCATCAAGAATGAGAAGAGCACAACAAGGACTAGAAGAGCTTAGAAAACATGTTGATACGATAATTGTTATTCCAAATCAAAATTTATTTAAGATTGCAAATGAACAAACAACTTTTGAAGAGTCATTTAACTTATCTAATAATGTTTTAATGCATGGAGTACAAAGTATTACAGACCTAATGGTAAGACCTGGATTAATTAATTTGGATTTTGCTGATGTTGAAACTGTTATGGCTTCTATGGGTAAAGCAATGATGGGAACTGGAGAAGCTGAAGGAGAAGGCCGAGCATTAAAAGCAGCAGAAATGGCAATTAGTAATCCTTTAATTGATGATTATACTTTAAAAGGTGCAAAAGGTTTACTTGTAAATATTACAGGTGGAAAAGATCTTAAATTATTTGAGGTTGATGAAGCAGTAAATAAAGTTAGAGCTGAAGTAGACCCTGAAGCTGAGCTTATTATTGGGGCAATTACAGATGCTGCTCTTGATGGAAAAATGAGAGTTTCAATTGTTGCGACTTCTTTAGATGGACAACAACCTGAAGCAAAATCAGTAATTAATATGGTTCATAGGATACAAAATAGAAATCCAGGTTATTCTGATTTTTCACATGTAAATACAAATAATTCATTTAATTTTAATAATTCGATGTCTAATGTAGCAATCAATGGTGCCAATGCTTTAAAACTTGAAGATGAAGCTGTTTCAGAAAAAGGTATTGAAATATCATCTTCTATAGAAAGTTTATCTGAAACAAGTCAACAAACTCATGAAAGTAATCAAACGGCAGATATTGGTACTCAAGATGTTGTATTGGAAAAAGATGAACAGATACTTGATAATGAATCAGAGAATGAAAATAATATAGAATCAGCTGTTTCTAATGGTTTAGAAAATTTTGCAATAGAAGAAGAGACTCCTGATTTATTTAATTCGGACAATGATCCAGAAAATGAAAATCAAGATATGTCATCTTTTATAAAGAAAGAAAATGAAGATGAAGAAGATGATTTAGAAATACCAGCATTTTTAAGAAGGCAAAAAAATTAATGGTCTTCGAAAAAATAAATGATTGCCACCATAAAACCGGAAAAGAGAAAACACTATCCGGTTTTGCTAGAAGAAATTATTAGCATTATTGCCCCTCAATATGGTGGCACATTTATAGATTGTACTTTTGGTCAAGGTGGATATTCAAAAAAAATACTAGAATTTCCAAAAGCAAAAGTTATTGCATTAGATAGAGATATTAATTCATTAAAAGAGTCAGAAAAAATAAAAACTAATTTTGAAAATAGATTTCTTTTTAAAAATTTAAAGTTTAGCCAAGTATCAAACCTAAAATTAAAAAAAGAGAATATAAAAGCAGTTATTTTTGATTTAGGATATTCATATAATCAAATAAAAAACCTTAAAACGGGGCTTTCTTTTGATGCAAAAGGTGAATTAAATATGAAAATGGGATTAAATAAATTTTCAGCAAAAGAAGTTATTAATAAATTAGATGAGAAAGAATTAGAAAAAATATTTTCAGTGTTTGGAGAAGAAAAAGATAGCAAGAGGATTGCCTATAAAATAATAAAAGAAAGAAAAAAAAAAAATATTGATACGCAAGAGTTAGTTAAAATTATAGATTCTTCAAAAAAAATAAAAAATTATAAAATACATAATGCCACTAAAGTTTTTCAGGCATTAAGAATTTTTGTTAACAAAGAAATTAGTGAATTGATATTTGGTTTGATTAATGCAACAAAAGTACTTAAGAAAGATGGAATTATTGCTGTTGTAAGCTTTCATTCTATAGAGGATAAAATAGTTAAATATTTTTTCAAGAGCTTGTCTGAAGAAAAAAGTGTTTCAAGATATTTACCTAAAATAAATGAAAAAAATAACTTATTAAAAGTTAAAAAAAAAAAACCAATACAACCTTCGTTAAATGAAATAAAAATAAATCCACCTTCAAGATCTGCAAAATTGAGATATGCGATAAAACAAACTGAGTTTTATGATTTTAAGACAGATATTCTTGAGAATTTTAAATATTTACTTGAAATCGAAGACTATTCAAAAAAATTATGAAAAAAATTTTATTAATTTTTGTAATTTTATTATTAATTATAATTACTACTATAACTAAAAACTCTACTAAACAAATCGAAAATCAAATTTATACTACTAAAGAAAGTATTAATGTGTTGAAGAATAAATATGAATTGGTTTTGTTGGATTTTAATTATTTAACTTCACCAAGTAAATTATTAGAGTATCAACATAAATATTTTGAAAATGAACTCGGTGAATTTGACATACAAAAAATAGAAAAGATAATCTTAAAAGACAATAATATTATTATTGAAAATTTTACCCAAATTAAAGAAAATGAATAAGCTAAATAAAGATAACTTAATACTAGAAAATTATGAAAACGAGTTTTTTTATAAAGAAAATAGATCAAATTTAAATATCTCTTTTAACAGAATAGCTTTTATTTTTTTTGTGTTTTTTATAATTTTTTCGATTTATACAATTAAACTTTTTTATTTAGGTTCTTTAAATGCTAATTCAGAAAAAAAAAATCTATTAAAAAAAAAAAATTTTAGGTCTGATATTGTTGATAATAATGGTAACTTCATTGCAAAATCTGTAAATACTCTAACCGTTGGAATTAATCCAAATCTAATAATAGACAAAAAAAAACTTTTAATTAATTTAAAGCTAATTTTTCCAAATAAAGATTATGACAGTATTAAAAAAAAAATATTAAAAAAAAAATATTTTCGGATAGGTAAAAAACTTAGCCAGGATCAAATTGAAAAGCTTCTTTTGTTAGGAGATAACTCTATTAAATTTGAAGAACAAATAAGTAGAATATATCCACAAAAAAATTTATTTAGTCATATAATTGGACAAATAGACGATGACAATAATGGTATTTCAGGAATTGAAAAATATTTTGATTATGAATTAAAGACAAGCATTTCATCTTTAGACCTAACAGTAGATACCGATATTCAATTTCTTATCAGAGAAGAACTTAAAAAATTTCAATTAATTTTTCGAAATATTGGGAGCGCTGCTATTCTTATGAATGTTAACAATGGGAACATTTTAGCAATGGTTTCTTTACCTGACTTCAATCTAAATAAAAGAGAAAATATTAGCGATTTAAATTATATTAATAGAGCAACAAAAGGTGTTTATGAGCTTGGCTCAGTTTTCAAAACCTTCACTATAGCTTCAGGATTAAATGAAGGTGTAATTGAACCTGAAACGCAATTTATAGATTTACCTAAAAGTATTAAATGTGCAGGAAGATTAATATCAGAATATGACAATGAGATTCCAAAAGATTTATCAGCAGAGGAAATTTTGATTAGATCGGGAAATATTGGCTCTGTAAGAATAGCTCAAAAAGTAGGAGTAGAAAAATTTAAATATTTTTTAGAAAAAATTGGAATTTTAAATAAAATTGATTTTGATATTGAAGAGGTTGGTAAACCAATATCATTTAACTGGGGAAAATGTAAACTTGCAACCGCATCTTTTGGTCACGGTATAACAACTACACCTCTGCAATTGGCAAAAGGTTATTCTATAGTTGTTAATGGAGGGTATAATATAAAACCAACTTTAATAAAAAAAAATTCTTCAAAAAAAGAAAAAAAGGAAAGAATTCTTAATAAAAATGTTTCAGAAAAAATAAATCCAATACTAAGAAAAATAGTATCAAGTAAAGAAGGAACAGCTAACTTTGCAAATATAGATGGGTATGAAATTGGAGGTAAAACAGGAACTGCTCAAAAAATAAAAGGTGGAATTTACTCAAAAAAAAAGATTAATACTTTTGCTGCAATCTTTCCAACTTCAAAACCACAATATGTTCTAATAGTATTATTGGATGAACCAAAAACTAACAAAGAGTATGTTTACCATTATAAAGATGGAAGTGGATGGAAGCAAACAGGCACTCCCTATAATACTGCTGGTTGGACGTCCGTTGAAGTAGCTGGTAAAATTATAGAAAGAATTGGGCCTATTTTAGCCACAAAATATTTAGAAATTAATTAACTCTATGTTGATAGGTAAATTTTTTAAAAATATTAATTCAAAATATAAAAAACATTTTTTTTCAGGATTAAGTTTTAATAGTTTAACTTGCAAAAAAAATAATATTTTTTTTGCTATTAAAGGAAATAAAACAGATGGTAATAAGTTTATAGAAAATGCAATTAAAAAAGGAGCTAAAACAATAGTATATAATAATAAATTTCACGGTTTAAAAAATAATGTACTTTTTATAAGTACCAGGAATGTTAGAAAGTTACTTTCTGAGACTTCTTCCAAGATTTTTAAAAATAAACCAAAAAATTTAATTGCAGTAACAGGAACTAATGGAAAATCATCAATCTCTGATTTTTATTTTCAAATTCTTTTTTTATGTAATTTAAAAGTTGCTTCAATTGGTACTCTGGGAGTTAAAACAAATTTTAATAAAATTAAAGTATCTAATACAACTTTAGATCCTATTAGCCTTAATTCATATTTATATAAGTTAAAAAAAAAAAAAATAAATAATGTAATTTTAGAAGCTTCAAGCCATGGACTTAAACAAAATCGGTTAGATGGTTTAGATTTTAAAATTGGTATTTTTACTAATATTACACATGATCATTTAGACTATCATAAAACTTTTAAAGATTATTTAAATTCAAAATTGTATTTATTTAATAAATTAATAAAAAAAAATAATAATATTATTACTGATTTTGAAATTCCAGAATATAAAATAATTAAAAAAATTGCTTTAAAAAATAAACTACATATTAAAACAATATCAAATAATAAAAAAAGTGATCTTGTATTAATTTCACATAAATATGAGAATGAAAAACAAATAGTTAAAATAAAATATAAAAATAATTATTATATATTTTCAACAAACTTAGTTGGTAGAATTCAAATAAAAAATATTCTAATGTCAATGATAGCAGCTGAAAAAAGTAATTTAGATTTTAAGAAAATCGTAAATGTAATAAATAAAATAAAGCCTGTTAAAGGTAGATTGCAAAAAATTGGAAATATAAAAAATAATTCTCTTGCAATATTAGATTATGCACATACTCCAGATGCATTAAAAATTTGTCTTCAAAATATAAAGGATCAATTTAAAAATCGAAAAATTAATTTAGTTTTTGGATGCGGGGGATATAGAGATAAAATTAAGCGACCAAAAATGGGTAAAATAGCAAATAATTATTGTGATAAAATTTACTTAACTGATGATAATCCAAGAAATGAAAATCCAAAAAAAATAAGAGCAGATATTAAAAAAACAATAAGCAAAAGTAAACTTAAAGAAATCCCTAATAGAGAAACAGCTATTAGAATTGGAATAGAAGATTTAAATTCTGGAGAAATTTTAGTTGTAGCAGGAAAAGGTCACGAAGAAATTCAAGACTATGGATACAAAAAAAAAATATTTTCAGATAAAAATTATATTTTAAAATATATTAATAAAAAAAATAAAAATTTATCAAAAGATTTTAAATTAAATATTTTAAATGAAGGAAGAAGTAAAAAAAAAATTTTTTTAAAAAAAAAAATACGTAAAGCATCAATTAATTCAAAAGAGGTAAAAAAAAATGATATTTTTTTTGCTATTAAAGGTAAAAAAAAAGATGGAAATTTATTTATAAAAGAAGCTTTTAAAAATGGTGCTTCATTAGCAGTAGTTAATAAACTTGATAATTCAATTAAAAAATCTAAACAAATTAAAAGTAAAAATACTCTAAAATATTTAACAAAAAAATCTGAAATTATTAGAGAAAATACAAAAGCAAAAATTATTGCTATTACTGGAAGCAGTGGAAAAACTTCATTAAAAGAATTACTTGGAAGAACATTTGGTAAGTTTAGTAAAACTACTTATTCTCCAAAATCATATAATAATAAATTTGGAGTTCCTTTAAGTTTATTTAACTTACGTTTGTCAGATGAATTTGGTATTTTTGAAGTTGGTATGGATAAGGCTGGAGAAATAAATTTTTTAACAAAGATTATTAAACCTGATGTTGGCATAATTACAAATATCTCATATGCCCATGCTAAAAATTTTAGAAATATTAATAAAATTGCACAAGCAAAAGCTGAAATAATATATAATATTCAAAAAAACGGATATTTGATATTAAATGCTGATGATAAATTTTTTAGTTATCACAAAGAAATTGCTTTAAAAAAAAATATTAAAGTTATCTCTTTTAGTATTAATAAAAAAAATTCAAATGTTTCATTAAATTATATTAAAAGACATTATTCAAAATTTAAAGTTTCTATTAGTATAAATAATAAAAATAAATATTTTTTTGTTAATTCAAATTTTGAAAATAATTTAAAGAATATATTAGCCTCACTGTGTGTAATTTTAATTTTTAAAAAAATAAATTTAGTAAACAAAAATATTTTTTTAGATCATAGAATAACATCTGGACGAGGAGATATTTCTAAAATAAAATTTAATAACAAAAGTTTTTTTTTAGTAGATGAAAGTTATAACTCAAATCCAATTTCAGCTAAATCTGCTATTAAAAATTTTGATTTTATTAAGGTAAAAAATAATAAAAAATGCTTAATCTTGGGCGATATGCTTGAACTTGGAAAACATTCAAAAAAACAACATTTGCAATTAAGTAAAATTATAAATTCAACTTCGATCAATAATGTTAATGTTTATGGAAAAAGTATTAGAGAAACTTATAAGAATATTAGAAAAAATCAAAAAGGTTTAATTTTAAATAAAAAATCTGAAATAATTGATTTGATTAAAAACAATATAAATAATAATGATTATCTAATGATTAAAGGTTCTAACTCAACGGGACTTCACCATTTGGCAAGTTATTTAAAAAGAAAAAATAGTAATGCTTTATAAATTAATTTTAAATTATGTGGATATTTTTTCATTTTTAAATGTATTTAAATATCTAACAGTAAGGACTGGTTTATCGATGTTTACATCAATGGCCGTCGTATTTATTATTGGAACTCCTTTTATTAATTTTTTTTCTGCAAGACAAATTTTAGATCCTATAAGAGAAGATGGACCAGATGATCATATAATTAAAAAAATTGGAACACCTACTATGGGTGGAGTTTTAATTTTATTAGGTTTATTTTCGGGGATTTTATTGTGGGGAGATTTGTCAAGTCCATACATTTGGTTTTTAATTTTTATAGTTGGATCTCTTGGCACTCTTGGAGCATATGATGATTATAAAAAAATTAAGCTCAAAAATTCATCAGGTGTAACATTTAAGTTTAAACTTATTTTTCAGATTATTATTGGTATAAGTGGAATTTTTTTATTAACATATTTTATTGACCATCCAGACTTTAGAAATTTATATTTTCCTTTTTTTAAAAATTTTGTAATTAATCTAGGTTGGTTTTTTATTCCTTTTTCAGTTTTTATTATAGTGGGATCATCTAATGCAGTTAATTTAACGGATGGTCTTGATGGGTTAGCAACGGTACCTGTAATTTTAGTTGCAGCATGCTTTGCTTTTATAAGTTATGTTACTGGTAATATTGTTTTTTCAAATTATTTACAAATTCCTTACATTGAAGGCGTTGGGGAAGTTACAGTATTTCTTGGATCTATTATTGGAGCTTGTTTAGGATTCCTTTGGTTTAATGCACCGCCTGCAAAAATTTTTATGGGAGACACAGGATCATTGGCACTAGGAGGGTCTTTGGGTGCTGTAGGCATTATCACAAAGCATGAAATAGTTTTAGCAATTACAGGAGGATTATTTGTATTAGAAGCAGTTTCAGTTATTGTTCAGGTCTTTTCGTACAAACTAACTGGCAAAAGAGTTTTTAAAATGGCTCCAATTCATCACCATTTTGAAAAAAAAGGTTGGCCTGAGTCCACCGTAGTTGTTAGATTTTGGATCATTTCTATAATTTTAGCAATGATAGGTCTTGCAACATTAAAATTAAGATAATGAATATATCTAATAAGATTTTTTTAAAAAAAAAAATTCTAATTTATGGTTTAGGTAAAAGTGGCATTTCTAGTTATAATTTTTTAAAGAAAAAAAATACTATATTTTTATATGATGATTTAAAAAAAAAATTCAAAATAAAAAATTTGAATAAAAAGTTTATAAAAAGAAAGGATATTCTTCGAAATAAATTTGATTATATAGTTATAAGTCCCGGTATAGATATTAATAAATGTAAACTTAAAAAATATCTAAAAAAAAACTATAAAAAAATTATAACAGATTTAGATATATTCTATAGTCATTATTTTAATAATAAAATAATATCAATTACAGGCACTAACGGAAAATCAACTACATCAAAGCTTTTGCATTTAATACTTAAACATCAAAATTTTGATACTAGAATATGTGGAAATATTGGAAGACCAATATTATTAGAAAAAAATATATCAAAAAAAACAATTTTTGTTATCGAGGTATCTTCTTATCAACTTGAATATAGTAAAATTTTTAAAACAAATTATGCAATTATTTTAAATATTTCGGTAGATCATTTGGAAAGGCACAAATCAATGCAAAATTATGTTAATGCTAAATTTAAATTAGTTGCAAATCAAAAAAAAAAAGATTTTGCATTTATAAATTTTAATAATAAATATTTAAAAAAATTATTTATTAAAAATAAAATAAATTCTAAATTATTTAAGATTAATTTAAAAATATTTAAAAAATATAAAAAAAAAATATTAAACAAATATTTTTTAACTTATGGGAATCAAGAAAATTTATCTTTTATTTTTTCTATATGTGAGCAATTAAAATTAAATATGAAAAGAGTTATTAAAACAATCAATGAATTTAAAGGTTTAAAATATAGACAAGAACTTATCTTTAAAAATAAAAATTTAACTCTTATTAATGATTCAAAAGCTACAAGTTTTGAGTCTTCAATTAATGCTCTAAAACCTTTAAAAAAAGTATTATGGATAGTAGGTGGGATACCTAAGTTTCGTGATAAATTTACTTTAAAAAAAACTCAATGTAAGAATATAACTGTTTATATATTTGGAAAAAATAAAAATTTTTTTGTAAACCAATTTAAAAATAAAGTTATTTTTTACTATTTTAAAAATTTAGAAACATTAATTAAAAAAATTTTGCAAGATGCAAAATTAAAAACTAAAAATAGCTTTTATAAAAATATTCTATTTAGCCCTGCTGCTGCATCATTCGATAGTTTCAAGAGTTTTGAAGAGAGAGGTGAATATTTTAATTTTTTAATAAAAAAATATAAATTAAGAAAAGTTTTTAATGTTATCAAATAACTCAATATATAAGTTTTATTATCATTGGTGGAAAAATATTAATAAATCAGTTTTATTTTTGATAATTATTTTATTCTCTTTGGGTTTATTTTTTTCACTAGTATCAACATCTTTAATTGCTTCCGATAAGTTAAATACAAATAGTTATTATTTTTTTTTTAAACATTTTTCTTATATTTTTTTAGGTATTATTTTTATAATTTTTTTTTCGTCACTGAGTTACTCAGATTTAATAAAAAGTTCTAAAATATTTTTTTTAATTTTTTTAATTTTTTTAGCCTTAGTGCCAATGATTGGTGTTGAGGTAAAAGGCTCAAAAAGATGGATTGATTTAATATTTTTACCAAGATTTCAGCCTATAGAAATTTTAAAACCATTTTTAATAGTTATGATTTCAAATGTACTTAGTTTCGAAACTTATAGAAATATTTATTTTAAATATCTTTTGAGTTTTTTAATTATAATTCCAATTATATTACTTCTGGTTATTCAGCCAGACATAGGTCAAAGCCTATTAGTATTTCTTACATGGTTAAGTTTAATTTTTATATCTGGAATCAATTTAATTTTATTTTTTATATTCTTTGCAATAATTATTATTTCTTTATTTTTAATGATATTTTTTTTACCAAATAAATTTGGTTATATTTTAATTAGACTAAAATCTTTTTTTAACCCGTCGTCAGGTAATAATTATCAATCAGAAAAAGCTTCTGAAGCAATTATTAATGGAGGTTTTTTTGGCAAAGGTATTGGAGAAGGAACCTTAAAAAATCGAGTACCAGAAGCACACACTGACTATATTGTTTCTGTAATTTCTGAAGAATTTGGTACTTTCTTTATAATTTTGTTAATGATGATTTTTTTATTTTATGCTTATCAAGTATTTAAAAAAATTTATTTTGAAAAAAACAATAAAGTTAAGTTAATTCTTGTTGGGATCATCACGATATTATTATTACAAGCTTTAATTCATGTGGGTGTAAATATAAGATTATTTCCCACAACAGGCATGACATTACCTTATATAAGTTATGGAGGATCTTCAATTATTAGTACATCAATCTTATCAGGTATAATTTTAAATTTAACGAAAAGAAGAGTTATTGATTTTAATGAAAAAAAAAATACTAATTAGTACTGGAGGTTCGGGAGGCCACGTAATACCCGCAATGGTTTTTTATGATCACTTAAAAGAAGATTTTGATATTTTTATGACAGTAGATGAAAGAGGAAGTAAATTCATCAATCACAATAAATATAAATTTGATAAACTTTCTGCTCCAAGAATAACAAAAGAAATTATTAAAATACCAATAACTTTAATAAGTTTAATAACCTCAATTATTAAATTTGTTTATTTATTAAAAAAAAAAAAAAATAGATATTCTAATAGGTACAGGTGGCTATATGTCCTTTCCAGCATGTGTTGCTGCTAAAATTTTAAATCTTAAAATTTATCTTTTTGAACCCAATATGCTTATCGGAAGAGCAAATAAAATTTTGTTGAATTTTTGTAATAAGATTTTTTGTTATTCAAAAGAAATTATTAACTTACCACAAAAAAAACGTTATAAAATAATATTGCTTGATCATTTACTTAGACATGAAATATATAATTTAAATTATAATCAACAAAAGTCTGAAAAAAAAATTAATCTCTTAATTATTGGAGGTAGTCAAGGGGCTAATTTTTTTGATAATGAATTAAAAAGTTCAATTGTTGATATTTCAAAAAAGTGTAATTTAAAAGTTTATCATCAAGTAAGTGATTTTGATTTAAGTAAATTAGAACTATTTTATAAAGAAAATAATATTAAAAACATATTGTTTAATTTTGAAGAGAATATTTATAAATATATGAGTGAAGCAACTTTTGCAATAACAAGAGCTGGAGCTATGACTTTATCTGAATTAGCATATTTACAAGTACCATTTATTGCTATTCCATTTAAATATGCAAAAGATAATCATCAATTATATAATGCTTTTTTTTATAAAAATAATAATTGTTGTTGGATTTTAGAAGAAAAAGATTTTGATAGACAAAAATTAACCGAAATTATGAAAAATATTGTTGACAATAATGAAGATTATGTAAGTAAAAAAAATAATTTAAAAATTTTTAGTTATAAAAATAATTGGAATAATATAAATCAAAAAATAATAAACCTTTTTAAATGAAAATTGAACTTGCAAAAACAGAAATAATCCATTTTGTTGGAATAGGAGGAATTGGCATGAGCGGTTTAGCTGTAATAATGAAAGGATTAGGTTTTAAAGTTCAAGGAAGTGATATTAGTCATAATAAGAATATAGAAAGATTAAAAAAAAATAAAATAAAAGTTTATATTGGTCATAATAAAAAAAATATTCAAAATTCTACTATTTTAGTAATTTCATCAGCTATTAAAAATTCTAATTCAGAAGTTAAAGTTGCAAAAGAGAAACAGTTACCAATTTATAAACGTGGAGATATGTTAGCTCATGTAGTTTCATTATTAAAAAAAAATGTTGTTGTAGCCGGTTCTCATGGAAAGACAACAACTACATCTTTAGTATCAGGAATTTTTGCCAATTCAAAATTAGATCCTACTATTATTAATGGAGGAGTTTTGAATTCTTTCAATAATTCTGCTAAACTTGGCAAAAGCGATTGGTGTATTTTAGAATCTGACGAATCTGATGGGAGCTTCATCAAAGTTTCACCTACTTATTCAATAATAACAAATATTGATCATGAACATATGGACTATTATAAATCCTTTAATTCATTAAAAGATTTGTTTATTAGATTTATTGATAAAACTCCATCATTTGGAAAATCTTTTATATGTCTTGATGATAAAAATAATAAGGAAATAATAAAAAAATTAAAAACAAAAAATTTTCATACTTATGGTAGCGATGTAAGGTCTCAATTTTGTATAAAAAATATTTTACAAAAAAAAGAATTTTCTAAGTTTAATATTGATATAAAGCTACCAGGAAAAAAACCATATATTATAAAAAATATAAAAATTCCTCTTTTAGGAATTCACAATATAAGAAATGCGACAGCAGCTGCGGCAGTTTCTTCAAGTATTGGGATCTCTTCAAATTTAATTAAAAAATCACTTAAAAATTTTAAAGGTGTTCAAAGAAGATTTAATAAAATATTTGAATTTAAAGAAGCAACTTTTTTTGATGATTATGCTCATCATCCTACTGAGATAACAGAACTATTGAATGGAGTAAGAGATGTATATAAGAAAAATGATATTGTTTGTATTTTTCAACCACATAGAATCTCAAGACTTAAAAATTTAAGAAAAGAATTTAGTTTATGTTTTAAAAAAGCTAATCAAGTTATTCTTTGCCCAATTTATACCGCTGGTGAGAAGTTAAGATTAGGATTTAAATATTCTAACTTTGCAAAACAAATTATAAAAAATTCAAAAGTTGATGTGGTTTTAATTAAAAATCAAAAACAATTAACAAAATTTGTGAAACAAAATATATATGGAAAAAAAATAGTAATTGGAATGGGAGCTGGATCTATATCTTCATGGATTAGAAATTTACCTAATATAATATAATGGAAAATAATAATTTAAACAATTTTTCTAAAATAATAACTGGAAAGTTATTATTTGACTATAATTTGAAAAAATTAAATTGGTTTAATATAGGTGGCCAAGCAAGGGCTTTTTTTAAACCACAAAATTTAACTGATCTAATTAATTTTTTAAAAAACTTTGGAAATAAAGAAAAAATTTTTATTCTAGGCGCTGGATCCAATGTACTTATTAATGATAAAGGATTTGATGGAGTTGTTATAAAATTAGGGAAAAATTTTTCTAATATCTCAATATTGCCAAATAATACTTTAATTGCAGGTAGCGCAGCACTAGACAAAAGAGTTTCAGAGTTTGCCGCAGAAAACAATATTGGGGGTTTAGAGTATTTATATTGTATTCCCGGAAGTATTGGGGGAGGCATAAGAATGAACTCTGGATGTTTTGATAAAGAATTTAAAGATGTTTTATTATCCGTACAAGCTTTGGATAGATCTGGTAAGGTTTTAACTATTCCTTCATCAAATATAAAGTTTAATTATAGGTCAATTGATTTACCTAGAGACTTAATATTTTTAAGCGCATCATTTAAGGGTAGAAGTGAAAAAAAAGATATAATTAAAAAAAAAATGGAAAATTTAAAAACAAAAAAAAATGAAGCACAACCAAGTCAAGTTAAAACAGGCGGTAGTACTTTTAAAAATCCAATTAATCAAACAAATAAAAAAGTTTGGGAATTAATAAAGTTATCAGTACCAGAAAATACTTCTTTTGGAGATGCAATGATTTCTAAAAAACATTCAAATTTTTTTATTAATAGAAATAATGCAACATTTAATGACATGAAAAGATTAATCGAATTTGTAAAAAAAAAAGTTAAAGATAAACAAAATATAAATTTGGATTTAGAATTAGAATTAATTGAATAGATTTCTTATGAAAAAAATTTTAATATTAGGTGGTGGTTTTTCTAAAGAGAGATTTATTAGTCTACAAACAGCAAAAAGCGTATTAAAAGCACTTAAAAAAAAAAAATACAACGCAAAAATTTGTGAACCAGATGGAAAATTAATTGAAAAAATAAAAAATTTTAAACCTCATATAGTTTTTAATGCCTTACACGGAAGATTTGGAGAGGACGGATACATTCAATCAATACTCGAGTCTCTTAAAATAAAATACACTCACTCTGGTGTTCATGCGTCTTATACAGCAATGGACAAAGAGATATCAAAAAAACTGTTTATAAAAAATAAAATTATTACTCCGAAATATTTTAAATATAATTTTAAAAAAGACTTTATTAACAATAAAATTATTTTCAAAATAAAAAAAAAATTAAAATTTCCTGTTGTGATAAAACCAATAAACGAAGGTTCAAGTGTAAATGTTTTTATATGTAATGAAAAAAATCTAAAAAAAAATCTAAAAAAACTATCAGTTTATAGAGAAATATTGATAGAAGAGTTTATACCTGGAAGAGAAATACAAGTAGCAATTTTAGGAAAAAAAAAACTTGGATTAATTGAATTAAAACCTAAAAGAAAATTTTATGATTATGAAGCTAAATACAGTTTAAAGGCAAAAACTGAGCACATCATACCTGTTAACCTAAAAAAAAATGATTTAAATAAAGTAATGAACATCGCATTAAAAGCACATAATTTAATTGGATGTAAAGGAGTTACAAGATCTGATTTTAAATTTAATAAAGGAAAATTTTACTTATTAGAAACAAATACACAACCAGGCATGACAAACTTATCTTTAGTGCCAGAAATAGCTGCATATTCAGGTATGAGTTTTATAAATTTAATAGAATGGATTTTGAAGGATGCTTCAATTAATAGATAAAAAAAAAAAAATATTTTTTTATTTAATTCTATTTGTTTTATTAAGCACTCAAATAAATAAAAATTTTCAAAAAAAAGATATTTTATCACAAATAAATAATATTGAAGTATTCGGTTTATCTAGTGAAGAAAATAGGAGTATTATAAATGATTTAAATTCAATTTTATTAAAAAATATTTTTTTTATCGAAAAAAAAGAATTTTATAAAATTTTAAATTCAAATAATTTAATTGAAACATTTGATATTAAAAAATTTTATCCAGACACTTTAAGAATTAATATTATAAAAACTAATTTTTTAGGTATAACTTTTAACAATAATAAGAAATATTATATCGGTTCCAATGGAAAATTAATTTTAATAAAAAATTATGAAAAAATTGACCAGAAATATCCAGTTGTTTTTGGCCAAAATAGTTATAAGAATTTTGTAAAATTAAAAAAAATTATTGATAAATCAAAATTTAAATTTGAAGAAATAAAATCATTTTATTATTTTCGAAGCAAAAGATGGGATTTAAAAACAAATAATGGGATATTAATAAAACTTCCTGAAAAAAATATATTAGAAACTTTAGAATTTGCAAGCATGATTAAAGAAAATAAAAAATTTAAAAATATTACTATTATTGATTTAAGACAAAATAATTTTGTTATAACTTCTAATGAGTAATAAAAAATTTTATACATACTTAGAATTTGATTATTTAAAATTAAATGTTGCAACATTTAATAAACAAAATAACAAATTAGAGAATTATTTGGAAAAACCATATAATTCACTTAATGAAAATAAAGAATTAAATTTTGATCAAATTGAAAAAATTTCTGAAGAAATTATTTATGAAGTTGAAAAATCAACTGGTGAATATGTTAAAGATATTTTTTTAATGGTTGAAACTCCATTATCAAAGGATTTTAAATTATCAATAATGAAGAATAATGAAGGTTATAAAATAACAAAAAAAGATACATTATATTTAATTCAAGAGGCAAAACAAAAATTTTTAAAATTTAACCTAGATTTAGCAATATTACATATAATAATCGAAAATTATGTTTTAGATGGTACAAATTATGATTTTTTATCTTTTGATAAAAATTGTAAAAAGTTTTCAATTGATTTGAAATTTATATGTTTTCCAAAAGATTTAGTAAAAAATTTTGAAAAATTATTTTTGAAACAACAAATTGTTATTAATAAATTTGTCTGTTCCAATTACGTAAAGAGCTTTAATTTTGACGATAAAAGTAATTTAAAAACAAATTGTGAAAAAGGAATAAAAATAGTTAATGGAAGTAATAAACGAGAAGTTGTATCTGTCCCTAAAATAATTGAAAAAACTGGTTTTTTTGAGAAATTATTTCATTTATTTGATTAATTAACTGTATTTTCTTGTAACATTTCTTGTTTTTTATGCCAGTCAAAAGAACTTTATAAAAAGGCATGTCAGTTCTCAATCAAAAAACAATAAAGGAAGCTATTAATATTAGTGGAATTGGTCTCCATACGGGAAAATTAGTTAATATGAAAATTAACCCGTCAGAACCAAATACTGGAATAGTATTTAAAAGAACAGATTTAAAAAATAATAATTATGTAGTTCCAGGAATTTTTAATGTGAGTAGTACAAATCTTTGCACAACAATATCAAATGATTTTAATGTTAAGATTTCGACAATTGAACATTTGATGGCAGCTTTATTTGGAAAAGGAATTGATAATGCATTAATTGAATTAGATTCACAAGAAGTTCCAATATTAGATGGATCAGCAAAGATATTTATAGAAAAAATAAATTTAGTTGGAATTAAGACAAGCAACACTCCAATAAAAATTATAAAAATAGAAAAAAAAATTGAGTTTAAAGACGAACATAAAACGATTTCAATAGAACCTAGTAAAATAAGTTTAGACATTGATTTTGAAATTAAATATAAAAATTCATTAATAGGAGAGCAAAGAAATATTGTAAAAGTTTATGAAGAAGATTTATCTGATATATATAATTCGAGAACTTTTTGTCTTCATGAAGATGTAGAAAAATTAAAAAAAATGAATCTTGCTAAAGGTGGCAGTTTAGAAAATGCCATAGTTGTTAAAGATAATAAAATTTTAAATGATGAAGGACTTAGAAACAAAAAAGAATTTGTTAATCATAAAATCTTAGATTGTATTGGAGATCTTTACTTGGCAGGATATAAGATTATAGGAAAACTTATTTGTTCTCAAGGTGGTCATAAATTGACTAACCAATTATTAAGACAAGTTTTTCAAAATAAAGACAATTTTTCAATTGTCGAAATAAAAGAAAAAAATATACCACATTCCTTAATTAATAGAAAATACTTAAGATCAATAGCATAAAAGTTTAGAATTTTTTTTATTTTCTGCTAAAAATCTTAAATGAATTTTTTTGTAAAATTATCACTTATAATTTTTTTTATTTTTATAAATAACTGCTCTAAAGAAGAAAAAAAAGTTTCATTTATACAAGAAAAAGAAATTCAACTCCAAATGATAGATGCATATAAGGAGGGCGTCAAATCTCTTCAAGAAGGTGATGCATTATTTGCTGCAAAAAAATTTAAAGAAGCTGAAATTTTATATCCACAATCAGAATGGGCACCTAAATCTTTATTGATGGCAGCATATTCATATTATTCACAGGACTATTATTCAGATGCAATATATGAAATTGAAAGATTTATTAAAACTTATCCTCAAGATAAAAGATTAAGTTACGCACATTTTCTTTTAGCAATGTGTTATTATGAAGAAATAGTTGATGAAAAAAAAGATTTAAGACCATTGATTAAGTCACAAAGTCAGTTTGAATTTATTATTCAAAATTATCCTAATTCAGATTTTGCTTTAGATTCTAAGTTTAAATTAGATTTAATAAATGATGTATTAGCATCAAAAGAAATTTACTTAGGAAGGTATTATGTAAAAAAACAAAAATGGATTGCAGCAATTAACCGATTTAAATATGTAATTGATAATTACGATACTACAATTTATGTAGATGAAGCAATTCATAGATTGGTAGAAATATATTACAGATTAGGTTTAATTGAAGAGTCTAAAAAATATGCATCATTGCTTGGATATAATTACAAATCTAGTAAATGGTATGAGGCTTCATATGTTATTTTTAATAAAGAGTATGAAAGTTCTATAGATAAAATTAATAAAAAAAAAGGAAATTTTATTATAAGAAAATTTAAATCACTTTTTGAGTAGTAATGAAAAAATTTTTAATAAAAAAAAACTATTTAAAAAAAATAAAATTATTAAATAAATATAATAAATTTTATTATGATCAAAGTAATCCATTAATTAATGATCATGATTATGATAAATTAAAAAAAGATATATTAAAAGTTGAACAGAATAATCCAGATTTTCTTGTAAAAGAATCGCCATCATTACAAGTAGGATATAAACCTTCAAAAAATTTTAAAAAGGTTAAGCACAAAGTTCCAATGTTGTCACTTGGAAATGCTTTTAATGAGGAAGATCTTTTAAATTTTGAAAAAAAAATTTTAAATTTTTTAAGTTTAGATAATTCTAATAAGATTGAATATAGTGCAGAGCCTAAAATTGATGGAATTTCAGCTTCTTTAATTTATAAAAATGGTTATTTCACCCAAGGTTTATCTCGAGGAGATGGAAAAGAAGGTGAAGATATAACTCAAAATTTAAAAACTATTCAAGATATACCAAAATTTATTAAATCAAAAAATTTTCCTTCAGAAATAGATGTCAGAGGGGAAGTTTTTATTGAAAGTGATGATTTTAAAAATTTGAGAGATAATTTTGCTAACCCAAGAAATGCAGCATCAGGCTCATTAAGACAAAAGAATTCTGACGAAACAAGCAAAATTCCATTAAAATTTATAGCTTATACTTATGGATTTGCAAAAAATATGAAAATTAATTCTCAATATGATTTCTTAAATAATTTAAAGCTCTGGGGATTTAAAATTAATAAATTTAATAAAATTATAAGTGGAATTAATAACCTTATTTCAAATCATAAAGAATTAGAAAGTAAAAGAAAAGATATAAAGTTTGATATTGATGGTATTGTTTATAAGATAAATAATTTTAATTTACAGAAAAGATTAGGGTTTGCAGCAAATGCACCAAGATGGGCTATTGCTCATAAATTTTCTGCAAATAGTGCAATTTCAGAAATATTAGATATTGATATTCAAATCGGCAGAACTGGTGCATTGACTCCTGTTGCAAAAATTAAGCCAGTAAGCATAGGAGGCGTAACAGTATCAAATGCCACTTTACATAATGAAGATGAAATATTGAGAAAAGATATAAGAATAGGCGATATTGTAACTATTGAAAGAGCAGGGGATGTAATACCGCATGTAATTTTAGTTAATTTAGAAAAAAGAAAAAAAGAAAATAAAAAATTTAAATTTCCAAAAAATTGTCCTTCTTGTGGCTCTTTGACGATTAAAGATTTTAATGAAACAACAAAAAGAAATGATGCCGTAAGACGATGTAGTAGCGAAGGTTATGAATGTGAAAAAATTTCTATAGAAAAAATGAAACATTTTGTATCAAAAGAAGCATTTAATATTGATGGTTTTGGAAAAAAAATTATTGAAAATTTTTGGACGTTAAAGTTTATTAGAAAACCACAAGATATATTTAGCTTAAATTATGAAAAGATAAAAAATTTGGATGGTTGGGGTAGTTTATCTGTTTCAAATTTAAAATATTCTATTGAAAAATCAAAAACAATTTCTTTAGAAAGATTTATTTATTCCCTTGGCATCAGACATATAGGTCAAGAAAATGCAAAATTATTAGCAATTCATTTAAAATCTTCAGATAATTTTTTTAAATTATCTACAAAAATAGATATGGAAGAACTTTCTAATATTGATGGCATTGGTGAGACTCAGTTAAAATCTTTAAAAAATTTTTTCTTATATAAAACTAATTTATTAATCTTATTAGAATTAAAAAAACTTATAAATATAAAAAATACTTCATCAACAAATCAGAGTGGTATTTTAAAAAATAAAAATTTTATGTTTACTGGTAAATTAAAAGGAATGAGCAGAGCAGAAGCAAAGTCTCTTGTAGAAAAAAATTCTGGAAAAATAATTAGCAATGTTAATAAAAAACTTGATTATTTAATAGTTGGAGAAAAACCAACAAATAAAAAAATTAAAATAGCTAAAGAATTGAATATAAATATAATTAATCAAGATGTATGGATTAGAATGTTAGATAAAACTAGCTAACCACTTTCTTTCTTTTTTATTTAAATAGCTTGAATACTTTGTGTAAATATTGAGATGATATTTAAACAAATAGTCCTTTTCAATTTTATTAAGTAAACTAAAATTAATTAAGTCTTTTTCTATTGGTGCTAGTGTTAAATTTTCAAAAATTAAATTATTTTTATTTTTTTTTATATAAACTAAATTTTCTATTCTAATTCCATAATGATTTTTTTTGTAATAACCTGGTTCGTTACTTAAAATCATACCTTCTTTTAGTTTTACTGTATTTATTTTTGTAATCGATTGTGGTCCTTCATGAACGTTTAAAAAAAAGCCAACTCCATGCCCTGTTCCATGTGCATAATCTAGTCCATCTTTATTTAAAAATTTTCTAGCTCTTTTATCTAGTTTTTTTCCATTGTTATATTTTTTTAAATTAGATGTAACTACTGCAATATGACCCTTTAAAACTTTTGTAAAAATATTTTTAATTGAATTTGGTTGAGATTTAAAACATATAGTTCTTGTAACATCAGTTGTACCAAATTTATATTGTCCTCCAGAATCACATAAAAATAAATCGTTTTTTTTTATAATTTTATTTGATTTTTTTGTTACTCTATAATGAACTATAGCTCCATTTGAACCAGTTCCAGCAATAGTATTGAAACTTGGATATAAATAGTTTTTATTAATTTTTCTAAATTTTTCTAGTTTGTTTACTGCATCAATTTCTGATATTTTTTTTTTATTTATTTTTTTAATCCAATGAATAAATTTAGTTAATGCAAGACCATCTTCATCATGTGCTTTAATCATATTTTTAATTTCTGATGAATTTTTAATTGATTTTAATTTATAGCAAGGATCTTCCCTGCTTATAATTTCAAACTTTGATTGAATTATTTGTCTATTAAGAATTGAGCAAGATAAAGAGTCTATAACAAAACTTCCTTTTTTAAGGTTTTTAATAAAATTATTAAATTTTAATGGGGATATTATATTTTTTAATTTAATTTTTTTATCCTTAATTAAATTTATAGCTTTCTTTTTTTCAGAAATTAAATAAATTTTTTTATTTTTGTTAATAATTAATCGGCAATTTGGGATGGGACTATTTGGGTTATCATATCCCCTTATATTTAAAATCCACGCAACATTTTCAGGAGAACTTATAAATAAATAATCAGCTTTTTTTGATACTAAAAACTTTGAAATTTTGTTTACTTTAAATTTATGAGATGCGCCAGCAACTTTTTTACTTATTGAAAAAAAAGGTTTGTTATTCCGAATTTTTTTTTTATAAATTTCATCGATAAAATTTTTTTCAATTGGTATTAATTTTAATGAATCTTTAAAATATAAAATTAATTGTTTATCAGTAAATAAATTTGGATCAAAACCTAAATTTAAATTTTTGATTATTTTGTGAGGTAAAAATTTATGAATTTCTATAATTTTAAAATTTTTTCCAGATTGTTGATGAGCTTGAATAGTATATCTTCCATCTACAAATAAGTAATTTTTGTTTTTTAATATTATTGCCAAACCAGACGAGCCATTAAAATTAGTAGCAATCTTTAGTCGGTCTTCAACCGCATATTCAGAGAAATATTGATCATTTTTTGGAATTATATAACCATCTATTTTATTTAAAATTAATTTATCTCTTATTAATTTAATTATATTTTTTTTCATTTTATTCTTTTTTGATATCTTATCCAGCCAGGGCTTCTTGCCTCATTTTGATCACTCAAATCTTGGTTAAATTCAAAATCTTCTTCTACTATATCTTCATTTTCAAAAAAATTATTTTTTTCTAAATTTTTTTCGGGTAATTCATCTAAAAATCTAGAAGCCATACTATCTATCCAATCACCTTGATAAAATCTATTCATTGAAAATGAAATAAATGCCTTTTTTCTTGCCCTTGTTATTCCTACATACGCAAGTCTCCTCTCTTCTTCTAGGCCATTCTGTCCTTTTTCTTCAATAGATTTTTGATGAGGAAATAAACCTTCCTCCCATCCTGGTAAAAAAACAATATCAAATTCAAGACCTTTTGAGCCATGCATGGTCATTAAATTTACTTTTTCACCATTCCAATCTTGATCTATTGATGTTGCTAAAGCAACATGCTCTAAAAAACTTTGCAAATTATCAAATTCTTTCATAGCGCTTAGAAGTTCTTTTATATTTTCTAGACGATTTTCATTTTCAATATCTTTTTTATTTTTTAACATTGCTGAATACCCAGATTCATCCAAAATAATTTGAAGTAATTTAATATGATTATTTTTTTTTATTTTTAAATCATTTCTCCATTTTTCTAATAAATGTAAAAATGAACTTAAACCTATTTTTGCTTTAGGCTTAATGATATTTTGTGTAATCATTTTTCTTGAAGCTACTTCTAAGCATAAATTATTTTTTTTTGAAAATTCATAAATTTGTTTTAAAGTAGTTTCCCCTATAGATCTTTTTGGGTTATTAACTATACGATCAAAAGCTAAATCATCTTTATCTTGATTGATTAATCTTAAGTAGGCAACACAATCTTTTATTTCTGCTCTTTCATAAAACTTTATTCCACCAAGTATTCTATAAGGTAAACCAATTTTAAGAAAACGTTCTTCAAATTCTCTAGTTTGAAATATAGCCCTAACCAAAATAGATATTTCGTTTAAAGAATAATTTTTTTTTAATTTTTGCTCTATTTCATCAGAAACTCCTATTGCTTCATCTTTTCCATTTTTAAAACAATTAAGCTTAACTAATTCGCCTGCATCCATTGTAGTTTTTAAGTTTTTTCCAACTCTATTTTGATTATTTGAAATTAAATCTGATGCTACAGATAAAATATTTTGTGATGATCTATAATTTTCTTCAAGTCTAATAATTTTTGAATTTTCATATACTTTATCAAATTCTAAAAAATTTTTTATCTCTGCTCCTCTCCAACTATAAATTGATTGATCATCATCACCTACACAACAAATATTTCTATATTTACTAGCCAATAAGTTTAGCCATTTACTTTGAATAAAATTTGTATCCTGATATTCATCAACTAAAATATATTTAAAATTTTTTGAATATATTTCCTTTATATCTAAATTTTTTTCTAACATATAAACGCAATGTAAAATTAAATCACCAAAATCACATGTATTTAAATCCAATAATTTTTTTTGATAAATTTTATATAAAGGTAAAACTGTTTTTTCGTAAATATCTTTTCTATTTATTTTAACATCATCAGGGTAAAATCCTTTATTTTTCCATCTATCAATTATTCCCAATATATATTTTGGTGCCAGTTGTTTAATATCAATATTTTCTGCTTTACATATATTTTTAATAAGTCTGACTTGATCATCAGTATCAATAATTGTAAAATTTGAATTTAAATTAACTGCGGTAGCGTGTTTTCTTAGAAGTTTTGCACAAATCGAATGAAAAGTACCAAGCCAATTTAATCCAGTAGCTTCTGTCTTTAAAATAGAACTGACTCTATTTTGCATTTCTTTTGCCGCTTTATTTGTAAATGTTACCGACAAAATTTGGTTTGGAAATGCTTTTTTTTCTTTAATTATATGCGCTATTCTTGAAGTAAGTACTTTAGTTTTTCCTGATCCTGCGCCAGCAACTATTAACAATGGCCCATCTAGATGCAAAACTGCTTCTTTTTGCGCTTGATTTAAATTTTTTAAATATTCTAAGTTTAACATTTTTAATTTATCATTATAAATCATTAGTTATCATTTATGAAAATTATTAATATCAAAATAAGTAATTTTAATAAGTACTTAATATTATTAATATTTATTTTATTTTCATATTTGTTCTATTTATCAATACCATCTTTATATAATTATGAAAGATTACAAAAAGAATTAACATCAAAATTATTAAAAGAATTTAAATTAAATACCTCACTTTCTGGAAATATTAAATACAGGATATTACCATCACCAAATTTTGTTATTAGTGATGTTAAATTGGGCACTATAAAGAATAGTGAATTTAAAAATTTTGCTGAAGTTAAGTTAATGAAGATCTATATATCAATACCAAGGCTTTATAATCAAAAAAAATTAGAAATAAATAAAATTGATTTTATAGAAGCTAATATCAATATTAACAAGAATTCATTACAATTTATAGAGAATTATTTTAAAAATAAAATTTCTAGTAAAAAAATTGAAATAAAAAAAAGTAAATTATTTTTCATAGATAGTTTAAATAAAGAAGATACTATTGCCTTATCAACAATAAATAGTTCAAAATTTTTTTATAATAAAAAGAAAAATTTAAATCATATTAAGATGCTTGGTTCAATTTTTAACACTAGTTATAATTTAAATTATTTTAGTAATATTAACGATAAATCAAATAGTTTCAAAATTAATTTTAAAGATATAAATTTTCAAGTACAAAATATATTGAATTCTATTAAAGATGAAAAATTTAAAAGTAGTGGAAAATTTGTTGCTAAATTCATGAGTGATGAGATTAAAATTAATTATAAATTAGGAAAAAACATAATTGAACTATTTTCTGATAAATCGGTTATTAATAATCAGAATATTTCATTTAATGGGATATTCAATTTATCACCATTTGATTATAACCTTATTATAAATATAGAAAAATTGGATTTAATAAAAGTAATAAATAATTTGGAAAGTATTGAGCACCTATTTAAAAAAAATTTTTTATTAAATAAAAATTTTAATGGTAAGATTTTAATTAATATAAATTCTCTTAAAAATTTAAAATTTTTTAATAAATCTAAAATATATTTAAATTTTTCAAATGGCTTATTAACAATTGATGATACTATTTTAATATCTGATAAAATTGGAGTTTTAAAATTTAATGATAGTTTTTTATTACAAAAGAACAATCAACAATTTTTTAAATCAAAAGTTTTATTTAAAATTTTAGACGAAAATCGTTTTTATAAAAATTTACAAATATTAAAAAAAAATAGGATAGATTTAAATGATATTTATTTAGAATTTGAGCAAAATTTAACCTTAAATACTCTAAATATTACCAAGTTAATAATTAATGACAACGCAAAGAAAATAAAGTTTAAAAAGAGCGATATTACAAATCTAATTGATTTATATGAATTTAAAAAAATTAAAAATTGGATTGAACTTAAAAAAGTTGCTAATCAAATATTTGCAGATATTAACTAGGTTTTATCATTTTTTTAGGATTAACTATCTTATCATATTCTTTTTCACTTATAAGCCCTGACTTTATAGTTTCAAATTTTAGAGTTGTATTATTTTTTAATGCTTTTTTTGCAATCTTTGCAGCTTTGTCATAACCAATTTGTGGAGCTAAGGCTGTAACTAGCATTAATGAATTATCCAAATGTTCTTTAATTCTAGTTTTATTTGCTTTAATGCCTTTAATGCAATATTGGGAAAAGTTTTTGGTACTATCCGCTAGTAAATCTATTGATTGTAAAATATTATGAGCCATTAATGGCTTGAAAACATTTAACTCAAAATGTCCATGAGAGCCAGCCATCGTTATTCCTGCATGGTTGCCTATTACTTTAACACAAACCATTGTTACGGCCTCACATTGAGTTGGATTAACTTTCCCTGGCATAATTGATGATCCAGGCTCATTTTCTGGTAATAATAACTCGCCGTAACCAGCTCTAGGTCCTGAGCCAAGAAATCTAATATCATTTGAAATCTTCATTAAGGCTACAGCGCATGTATTTAAAGTTCCTGAAAAATTTACTATAGCGTCATGTGTAGCTAGTTCATAAAATTTATTTGGAGCTGACTTAAAAGGTAGTTTTGTTATTTTGTTTATTTCTCTAACTATTTTTTTATCAAAATTTTTTTTTGAATTTATACCTGTACCTACTGCAGTACCTCCTTGAGCTAGATAATAAATTTCTTTAAGAGCAGTTTTTATTCTATCAATACTTTGTTTAACCTGTGTGTGATAGCCTGAAAATTCTTGCCCCAATGATAATGGGGTAGCATCTTGTAAATGTGTTCTTCCTACTTTTATAATATTATTAAATTCATTAACTTTTTTTTTTAAATCTTTTTCTAAAATATTTAGACTTGGCAAGAGTTTTTTAATTGTTTGATCGGCAATAGAAATATGCATTGCTGTAGGAAAGACATCGTTAGTTGATTGAGATTTATTTACATGATCATTAGGGTGAACAGGTATTTTGCTACCTTTTTTTCCTCCTAGTATTTCTATAGCTCTATTTGCTATAACTTCGTTTACATTCATATTAGTCTGAGTTCCAGATCCAGTTTGCCAAACTTTTAAGGGAAAATTATCATCAAGTTTACCTTTAATTATTTCATCGCAGGCTTTAATTATTGCTTTGCTAATTTTTTTATTTATTTGTTTTTCTTTATAATGAACTATGGCAGCAGATTTTTTTACTATTGTTATTGATTTTATTATAGAAATATTAACTAAGATTTTACCAATATTAAAAAATTTATTTGATCTTTGTGTTGATGCTCCCCAGTATTTATCTGAAGGAACATTGATCATACCTATACTATCAAATTCTTTCCTTAATTTCATTGTTTAATTTTTAAGATTTAAATTAAAAATACTATATAATAAAATTAAGAATCTTACAGGAGTAAAATGACAAATTTTGAAAAAGTAAAAAATTTTATGGAAGTCTTTGGTCAAGAAGTTAAAAATAAGCCATCTTTAAGCTCAGATAAAATTAATGATCTTAGGTACAATTTAATTAAAGAGGAGCTTGAGGAATTAAAAGAAGCTATTAAAAACAATGATATTTTAGAGGTTGCAGATGCTTTAACTGATATTTTATATGTTACTTATGGAGCTGGTCACGCTTTTGGCATTGATTTAGATAAATGTTTTAATGAAGTGCAAAAATCCAATATGAGCAAATTAGATGAAAATGGCAAACCTATTTATAATGAAATGGGAAAAGTTCAAAAAGGACCCAAATATTTTAAACCAAATTTAAAAAAATTTTTATAATAAATTTAAATTTTAGTAATTTTATTTACTTTTAGTCTTTTTAAAAAATAAATTAATTCATAAAAACCAAATAAAACTGTACGAACTTGATTTAAATCAAAAAAGTCTTCAATATTGAATCTATGTAATTGAAGCTGATTTTGTGCTTTATCAAATGGTTTTGCGCAAGTCATAAATGACAAGTTAAATTTTGCATCTGAAATTAATTTTGCTGCTTGATTTGAGTAAGACCAAGTTTCTCCACCAATCCATGCAAAACTTTTTATGGGTTTTTTTATATTTGTTTCTATAATTTTCCTTCCTTTATTAATTTCTTCTTCAAGTTCTTCATGAGTTAAATTTTTGCTTAGTCTTTTGTGCAGATATCCATGACAACCAATAGAGTGACCGTAATTAATTAATTCATTTATATTATTCCAATTCATAGAAACTCGTTTTCTATTATGATTTTTTTCTTCATTTAAAAAACATGGAATATTATATTTATTGGTACTAACTTCGCACTCTGACTCTAATGAATTTTCTTCAATTCTATCTATATATTTTGCTGGTATAAAAAATAGTCCTTTAATATTATTTTCATTTAATATTTTGGAAGTTACATCATAATTTGAAATATGACCATCATCAAAAGAAATTAACAGTTTTGGTTTTTTTCCACTTAATTTTTCTCCATTTATATATTTTAAGAGATCATTTTCACTGATTAATTCAAAGTTTTTTTTATAAAACTTAATTTGATTATTAAAAGTATGAAGATTTTTTATAGAAGTTTTGTGATAATTAATCACATAAATTTTAGAATTTCTATATTTTATAAATTGGTATAACAAAAAAGAAATAAAATTATTACCAATAATAAAAAAAGTTATTTTTTTAATAAAATTTTTCATATTAAAATTTTTTTTATAAGTTAAAAATTATATTTTAACATTATTTATATAATAACAATTTTATTTTAGCAAAAAAGTCTTTAAATTATTAAAAATATTATAGAGCTATTTGAATTTTTATTTTATGTGTTAGAACAATACTTAATGAAAATAGCATTAATATTTGGTTCTTCGGGGTTAATCGGTAATCAACTTTTAAAAATTATTTATGAAAGTAAAAAATATAGTAAAATCAAAATTTTTGTTCGATCAAAACCAAAAGTTATAGATCCAAATATAGAAATTATATATACAGACTTTTTAAATATAAAAAATAATAAAGAAAAAATAGTTGGGGACGATTGTTTTTTTTGCATTGGAACGACAAAAAAAAATACGCCAAATAATAAAGAATATAAAAGGATAGAATATGAAATTCCAGTTGAGGTTGCTCAAATAGCTAAATCTAATTCTGTAAATTCGTTTTATTACGTTTCATCGCTAGGAGCTAATACAAATAGTTCGGGATTATATTTAAAATATAAAGGTCAAGTTGAAGAAGTTTTAAAAAATCTTGATTTTAGCAAACTATCAATAATTCGCCCGTCAATATTACTTGGCCCCAGGGATGAAATTAGAATAGGTGAAAAATTAGGAAAATTAGTAATGCAAATTATGTCTCCTTTATTTATTGGAAGTTTAAAAAAATATAAACCAATTCAATCAGCAGTGGTTGCAAAATCAATATTAAAAATTTCTCAAAATAATTATAAAAATGTAATTTTTGAGTCAGACAAACTTCAAGAGATAGGAAATGAATAAATTAACAAAAATAATGTTGATAATAATTATTAATTTATTTTTGAATAATATATCTATAGCAAATAATTTAAAAATTGTTGATGGCGATACAATAATACTAGATAAATTAAAGATACGTTTTTCAGGGATTGATGCACCTGAAATTAAACAGATTTGTTATAAAAATAATTTGAAAATTAAATGTGGTTTAAATGCAAAAAAACTCCTTATTAATAAAATAGGAAATAATATTCCAATATGCATTAATGAAGGTAAAGATATTTATAAGAGAACTTTGGGCGAGTGTTTTATAAATGGAGAGAGTTTATCAAGTTTTTTAGTAAGAAAAGGCTATGCATTTGCTTATAGAAAATATTCCAATAAATATATTAATGATGAAAAATTTGCAAAAACTAATAAATTTGGAATGTGGGCAATGAGTTTTCAATATCCATGGGATTATAGAAAAAAATAATTGATTGATGCGTTTAATTGTCAATATGAAATTATTTTTAAAAAGTTATAATTTATTTTAAATGAAACGTAAATTTCTTAAAATACTCGGCTCTTCCTATTTGGCTTTTATTTTATTACCATTTAATTTTCTTTATTCAAAAACAAAAAAAATTATTAATCAATCACTTACAAATGAACAAAAAAATATATTATTTAATAATGGAACCGAACGTCCATACACAAGTTCATTATTGAATGAAAAAAGAAAAGGTTACTACCATTGTGCTAATTGTGGGGCTAAACTTTTTAGTTCTAATTCGAAATTTGATAGTGGAACTGGATGGCCTTCATTTTCTGAGTCAATTCTTGGCGCTTTTAAAACCAAGATAGATTACTCATTTGGAATGAAAAGAATCGAATATCATTGTGCAAATTGTGGAGCGCATCATGGACATGTATTTGAAGATGGTCCCAGTGAAACAGGGAAGAGATTCTGTAATAACGGATTATGTTTAATATTTAAACCAGCAGAATAATATTTAATAAAAGTAATTTATCCTGCGATGATTTTACCATTTATATAATTAAAATTTGTATTAAAAATATCTAATGAAAAAATTTATTTTTATTTTCATTTTTATACCAAATATTTTAATTGCCAGTTCTATGAATAATATAGGAGAGAAAGGAAATCCTTTAGAAATTGATAAGATTATAGAGGTAAAAATGTTTGATAATTATTATGAACCTAATCAATTTGAAATAAAGAAAAATCAAACAATAAAATTTATAGTTTATAATTATGGATCACAAGTTCATGAATTTAATATTGCAACAAAAGATATGCATTTTAAACATCAGCCAGAAATGCTTAGATTGGTCCAAAATGAAATATTATTGGTAGATAGGATTGATAGAAAAAAAATGAAAAAAATGTCAAAAAAAGATCATTCAATGGGTCACAAACACGATAATAGCGTTCTATTAGAACCAAATGAGAATGCAGAAATAGTTTGGAAATTTAATACTGACCTGAATTTGGAAATTGCATGTAATGTGCCGGGCCATTATGAATCAGGCATGGTTTCAAAAATTATAAAAGACAAATAAATTTTTAAAATTAGATATTTTTATTTTTTTTCAAAGATATAAAAAAAAATATCTGAGTCTAAATTAATTGTCTGATTATTTTCATAAATTAAATGCCCAAGATCTGGATATCTAATTAATTCTTTAAATTGATTATTAATATTATACTCTTTATTTAACAAAGAGGATTGGCCATTATCAAATTTATTTCTTAAAAATTCATGATTTATTGAAAAAAAATATTTTGATGTTCTGTGAATATGATTAATATAATTATGCGCAGAGTCTGGCTCCATTTCTCCTAAACTATTTTTATTCATAAAAATATCAAATGAGTTTGGTTTTATTTTTTCAATTTCCCAATTGGGAAGAAATATTAAATCATAGTTTTTTATAAAATCATTTTTAAATTCCTCTTCGCCAAAAATAAAAGGTTTTTTATTAGGAAAAGATTTAGTAATAAAATAAGAAGCCAAAACTAATGTTTCTGGAATATCAAAATCTATATAAGTAAACTTATTTTGGTTTTTTAAAACATAGTAGGCAAGCTTACCGTATCCTCCACCTAAATCAGCAATTATATTATGATTGTCATTTTTTAAATATTTATCAATTATATCAGCATGAATAGAGCTAAAAAAACTTCCATAAACTAAAAAATTATTTTCGACTTCAGCTCCATTTTGATTTCCAATTCTAGGAAAATTTAAATTAGAAAATTCACGTTTCTTTTGATTATAATAAGACCAAACTTCTCTTTGTCCTTGAAATAATTCATTTGATAAAAATTTTTTTAATAAAGGATTTTTTGAGTAGTTTTTAATTAATAATTGATGTTCAATCCCCAAACACGTATCCCAATTGCCAAAATTTTGAAGAAAAAATAAAAAATTATCAATATTATTTTCTTCTAAACTTTTTTTCATAAATGCAAAATCACTATCAATATGTTTCTGCCACATTGAAGATGGTTTATAAAATCTATGTACATTTTTTTGATAAGATTTCATTGCCTTATAGGAATCAAATATTCTTTTTGCTAATTCAATATCACTCTTGTCGATAATATTTTTTTTTGGTGAAATTATTTTAAATTTATTTTCTTTTATTAAAAGAGTAAATAATAGTCCTTTAAGATAAGGATAAATTTTTTTAATTATTGTTTTTAAAAATCTTTTTTCAATAATAGAAACTTTGATTTTATAAAAAATATTTTTCATAATAGGTATGTTTTGCTATAAGGTATTCTGAACTTTGTAGCATTATTCATAAATAATTTGAATTGAAAAGTGAAGTTTTTCAATCCAAGTGTGGATATAGTGAGAGCAGGTTTTTTATGCTAAAATCATATAATGATTCGTAATTTAATAATTTCATGTTTATTTACATTTTTAATTTTTCTTAATGCTTGCAATACGGTAACAGGAACAGTTGAAGGAACTGGTCGAGGTATTGTTAAGGATGCTAAAACTCTTCATCATTATAGCACATGTATATTCACCGGCGCACAATGTGGAGATCTAGATTTAAAAGATTAATTTAATTACGATTAAAGTGTGATCAGAATTTTTAAATTTTAGTTTTTTTTAAGTAGCGTTCTGTTGCCAGGTATCTATTTTCTTTTTTTTTTATAAATATTTTTTCCAAACCTATTATTTTTTTTGTCCCCATCTGTACAATAAAGAACAAATAAATATATATACAATCCTAAAGATATAATTAAAAATACTTGTGGTAAACTCTCCGAAGATTTTTCGAATACACGCTCCATTATTTCAAAAGGAAAAGGAAGTAAAATAAACCATCCGCTTTTATTAATATCATGTAATCTCCTGACAGTGACTGCAAGACTAGGGATTATCATTGCAAGAACGAATATTGAAAGTGTTCCAATAAATAATTTTATTGAAATAAAGATCGTAGATAAAGAAATTGCATAACCAATTGCGAGAAATAAATAAAAAAACCAAAATTCAGATCTAGATGCTCTACCTTTGAAATTAGCATATTTGTCTTTTAGACATGTTTTTATTGCATTTTTAAAGTTCATAAATCTTTCATTATTAAAGGGGGTATTCTGTTGCCAGTAACCACTAACTTTATAACATTATTCGCGAATAACTTAAATTGAAAAGTGAGGTTTTGTAATAGTAGTGAGATCGTAGTGCGATCAGATTATTTGTGTTAGGCTCAAATATAGATGAATAATATTAACATACTAGAATTTATAAAAAAATCACCGAAGGCTGAATTACATTTGCATATAGAAGGAACTCTTGAGCCTGAACAAATGTTTTC
>MDSV01189970.1_pt1 | contig 33833 bp, 32 predicted proteins | sample 810851 | NCBI WGS metagenome assembly MDSV01 (sample SAMN05326640, study PRJNA326480) | marine metagenome | isolation source: seawater | place: Atlantic Ocean: North East | collected 2012 | reverse complement strand
GAAACAACAAACTATGGTCATTTTGGTAAAAACCATCTTGCTTGGGAAAATACTGATATGGCAAATCAATTAAACTTTTAAGAGGGAAAATGAGATTACAAGAAAATAGAAAAAATAGAACAGTGAAAACTGTAAAGAAAATGACAAAGAATTCGAAAAATATTATTGAGTCTTTACCTTACAAAATCAAAGATATTAAACTTGCAAAGTTAGGTAGAGATAAAATTGAAATGTCAGAAAAAGAAATGCCAGGATTGATGGAATTAAGAAAAAAGTATTCAAAATCAAAACCTCTAAAGGGTTTTAGATTAACCGGGTCATTACACATGACTATCGAAACAGCAATTCTGATAGAAACTTTAAAAGATCTTGGAGCTGATGTAAGGTGGGCAAGCTGCAATATTTTCTCAACACAAGATGAAGCTGCGGCTGCGATTGCTAAAACCCAGACTCCAGTTTTTGCTTGGAAAGGAGAAACACTTAAAGAATATTGGGATTGTACATTACAAGCATTAACATTCAAAAATAGCTTAGGTCCAAATCTTATTGTAGATGATGGTGGTGATGCGACATTATTAATTCACAAAGGATATGAATTAGAAAATTATTTTAATAAACACAAAAAATTTCCAAGAATCACTTCAAAGATTGAGGAAGAAATAGTAATTGAAAAACTTTTAAGAAAAGTACATCAAAAAAATCCAAACCATTGGCATAGTATTGTACCTGACATTTTAGGAGTTTCAGAAGAAACCACAACAGGTGTAGCTCGTTTACAACAAATGGTTGAAAATGCTTCATTACTTTTTCCGGCATTTAATGTAAATGATGCAGCAACCAAATCTAAGTTTGATAACCTCTATGGTTGTAGGGAGTCTTTAGCTGATGGCATTAAACGTTCCACTGAGATAATGCTTGCTGGAAAAACAGTTGTTGTTTGTGGTTATGGAGATGTTGGTAAAGGTTCAGCGCAATCAATGAAGTCCTATGGTTGCAAAGTTATTGTTACAGAAATTGATCCAATATGTGCACTGCAAGCAGCTATGGAAGGATTTGAAGTCAGAAGACTAGAAGATGTTTTAAATAGGGGGAATATTTTTGTAACAACTACAGGCAACAAAGATATTATAACATTAAACCATATGAGAAAAATGAAAGATCAAGCTATTGTTTGTAACATTGGACACTTTGATAATGAAATTCAAGTTGATGCATTAAATAAATCAAGTGCAAAAAGAGATCAAATAAAACCTCAACTTGATAGATATACTTTCAAAAATGGTAAGCAAATTTTTATTTTGGCTGAAGGTAGACTAGTTAACTTAGGGTGTGCAACAGGCCATGCAAGTTTTGTAATGTCAACTTCATTTTCAAATCAAGTTTTAGCTCAAGTTTTTTTAGCAAACAATAAACCTGCAACTGGAATATATGATCTACCCAGAAAGCTAGATGAAGAAGTTGCTAGAATTCATTTGAAACATTTAGATGCGGATTTGACTAAATTATCAAAAAAACAAGCTGAGTATATTGGAGTCAATATAAATGGGCCTTTCAAAAAAGATGAATATAGATATTAATAGTATTATAAATGACCATTTAAGAACTATAGAAAAGCTCTTAGATGATAAAATAGTTATTGAACAAATCTGTTCAATTGCATTATCTACAATCCAAAAAGGTAACACTATTCTTCTATGTGGTAACGGAGGAAGTGCGAGTGATAGCATTCATATATCTTCAGAAATTGTTGGTAAATTTGAGAAAAAAAGGAAAGCTTTACCATCAATATCGCTAACAGCAAATCAGGCTGACTTAACCGCAATTGCAAATGATTTTGGTTTTGAACATATTTTTTCAAGACAAATTGAAGCGATTGGTAAAAAAGGTGATTTATTAATTGCAATTTCAACATCTGGAAATAGCATGAATATTGTGAAAGCAATAGAAGCAGCAAAATCTAAAAAAATGGAAGTGATTATTTTTACGGGTAAAGATGGTGGAAAAATTAATAGTTTTAATAACTGTACTAAACTAAAAGTTCAGACTGATAATGTTGCAAGAATACAGGAAGCACACATTCTTATTGGACATATCATTTCGAAATATATTGAAGAGAATATTTAATCTATATTGAAAAACCAGATTTCTTGGTATCATCATAAAACATTTTTACAGTTTCTAATGAAAACTCATCTAGATCTTTTCCAAAATCTTTATGGAAAGCATCAATTAGTGAAAAGGGAACGGTAATTATATCAGTATTTGTTCTTGCAGCCTCAACAATATTAAAAATTTCGCGAGTGCTTGCCCAAAGTGTTTCTACTAGCGGATGCTCTTTTGTTAATTGAGAAGCAAATTCCATAGTTGGTTCTGGATCTAATCCTGCATTTGCTATTCTTCCAGCAAAAATTGATATAATTGAGTTAATGTTTGGGTTTAATGCATCATACACTTTTTCTATATGTTCTTTTGTAAATAAAGCTGTTGCATTAACTTTAACTCCTTCATTACTAAGCTTATGAATAAGATCGTATGTTGGTTCTGATTTAGTATTAGTCACAGGAATTTTTACCCAAACATTATCGCCCAACTCTCTTAAAATTAATGCTTGTCTATACATTTCATCTAAATCATCAGAAAAAACCTCAAATGATATAGACTTGTCCTTAACATTCGCTAATACTTCCTTTGCAAAACCTAAATAATCTGTAATTCCAAGCCTAGACATAAGAGTTGGGTTTGTTGTAAATCCATCAATAAAATTGTCCTGTGACATTTTAATTATTTCTTTGATATCTGCGCCATCTGCATAAATTTTAATACCTAAATCATTCATTTTACGGACTCCCATTTCATTTCATTTGCTAATAATAATGGATGTGCTACTAATAAATGCCATACTACTGCTTGAAAAGCTTCAGTATGAGGGGTAACATTAGCTTCATTTACAGTAGGAACAATTATACATTCATCAGCTACTTGGGCAGTATAACCTCCATCGCGACCTACAACACCACAAATTTTTGACCCAATCTGTTTAGCAAGTTTAAGTGATTCTAAAATATTAACACTAATATTTTTTTCTAAATTTCCTCCACCTACAGAAAAAATAAATAACATATCTTTTTCATTTAATTGAGAACCTTTAAGCCAATTTACATAACATGTATCCCAGCCATCATCATTAACTCTTGCAGTAAGCTCAGATACATTATCAGTTGGTGCATAGCTTTCAATTCCACATATTTTACGGAAGTCATTGACAGCATGCCCTGCATGCCCTGCTCCCCCACCAACTCCTAAGAAAAAGATTCTACCCTTTTCTTCTCTAACAGAATTTATTATTTCAGCAATATTTTCTACTTTATTAGAATCGATTAAATTGCAAATCTCAATACATTCATTTAGATAATCACTTGAAAAACTCATTTTACCTCAAAGTGTTAATTTTACATAAGTATAATACTAATATTTTCGTTAAAAAATAGTTTTAATTTTTCTACCTACCTGAACCTTTTAAAACTACAATAATTGTCTTAAAAAAAATCTTAATATCAAGCCAAATAGACCAATTATCTATATATTCTAAATCTAGATTAACCCATTGATCAAAGTTTGAGATATCATTTCTTCCACTTACTTGCCAAAGACAAGATATTCCTGGAACAACACTCAATTTTCTGTAATGCCAATTTTTGTAATTTGGAAACTCATTAAATCCTGCAGGTCTAGGACCAATAAAACTCATATCTCCTTTTAAAACTGAATAGACTTGTGGTAATTCATCAAGACTATACTTTCTCAATATATGACCAATTTTAGTTATCCTTGGATCTTTAGTCATTTTAAACACTGGTCCATCCATCTCATTAGATTTATTTAGTTTTTCTTTTTCTTGATCAGCAAATCTATACATTGTTCTAAATTTATATCCTATAAACTCTTTTCCTTGAATCCCGTGAACTTTCCATGCATAAAAAACTGGAAACCCATCAAAAATCACAACTAAAATAATAATAGATAGCATAATGGGAGACAAAAGGATAATTAAAAAAATTGCAAATGCAATATCCAAAAATCTTTTGACTCCGTAATAAAGAAATGTATCTGTTACCTGATTTCTTTCAATCATATCTAGAATATTATATGTTTAATTTTGTCTAAACTATTAACTTTTAAAGTTGAGTTTAGCTCTTTATTGTGATTCCTTAAAACTAAAATAAAAGAAATATTTGCATTCTTTGCACACTCTTTATCAACGATTGAGTCACCGATAAAAAAACTTTTAGAAAAATCGATTTTCCATTTTTCTTTAGCTTCTAATAACATCCTCGGAGAAGGTTTTTTGCTTCCATTTATTGAGTATTCACTATCAAAAGAATAATATATTTCATCAATATGTAATTTTTCATTTATCTCTCTATCAATTTTATCTAGCTCATTTATTGACATCTTTTTTCTTGATATATCTGGTTGATTTGAGACAATAAAAATCAAAAATTTATTTTTTAATAAGTATTTAATGCATGGTTTTATATCTTTATAAAAATCAAATTCACTGAATTTTCTTGGCGAAAAAAATCCATTGTTTCTTGCCACAAGTTTATTGACAACTCCATCTCTATCCAAGAAAATTGCTTTATTAGTATACATCTACAGGTTGATTTATTTTGCTAGAATTGTAAATGGCTTCGACAATTAAGTTTGCTTGATATCCATTGTTTGAGTGTTCATTTTTAGAAATTAAGCTTTTAAAAAACTTCCATTCTTTTAACCAAGAATTATCACTTTTAGAAAAAGAATAATTTTTAATGTCTGGTGCACCGCCTTTCATATTTCTAAGTCCAAGAGTAATCTTTTCTTTTCCATATGATCCACCTAATCCAATTATTCTTATATATCCATTAGTACCATATATATTCAACTCAAATTTATTCTTCCAATACATCCATCCTACAGTGAAAACAAAGTTTACATTATTCTCATACAATAACATAAATGATGCAGAATCTTCGACTTTAGATTTCCACGCAAGTTGTCCAGTTTTTCCAAAAACCTTTTTCGGTAGACCTTTAAATAAAATAGCTAAATCAATCAAATGTACCCCTTGGTCTAACAATTCTCCTCCACCGCTTAAAACTGGATTCATTCTCCACTCTTTTTCCATTCCTGGTCTTCCTCCATGTCCATAATGTCCATGTATGTGTAAAATATCTCCTATTTGATTTTTATTAATAAGATCTATTGATTTTAAAATAGAAGGGTGAAATCGATGATTGAAACCAGTATATAAGATTTTATTGTTCTTCTTAGCACATGCAGTCATTTCTTTACTTTCCGAAACATTTTTACCTAAGGGTTTTTCAGATAAAACATGCTTATTACTATTTAATGATTTAATTGCAATTTCTTTAATTAAGTAGTTTGGTGTAGAGATAATAACTATATCTATATCATTATTATTAACTATATCATTATAATTGTCGGTAAAATTAGCGTTTACCTTCTTTGCTAATTTTATAGCTTGATTAATATTACTATCACATACAGTATGAATATTTTTATTTGGAATACTCATAGCTCTTTTTACCCCAATTAAACCGCAACCAATAATAGCAACATTCATAATTTTAAGATTTACTGGTAAAAAATTTTTCGTCTATTCTTCTCAATGTTGCAAAATCATTATCTGATTTAAGTTTTTCCTGAAAAGCTTTTTCTTCCCATGGATCCCATGGAGCTGATATAAATTTTCCAGTTATACCATTTGAGCTATCTGAAAGTAAAAAAACTGTCAAATCAGCAGCTTTTTCTGGAGGGACACCCCCCTCTTTAATTTGTTTTTTTGTATTATCGTAAAAATCAGAACCTACTACACTTGAACCTGCGCTTATAGTTTCTTGATGAAGCCTAGTAATTACAAAACCTGGAGCTATAGAATTAATATCAAATTTATCTTCTTCCATTTCAATTGCAAGATTTTCAGTAAACCTAACAATTGCTGCTTTGCTTGAAGCATATGCAGAATAGTTAGGAAAAGGGGTAGCTGCACCACCACCAGAAAAATTTACTATTTTTTTATTGCTATTAGATTTGAGCAAAGGTGCAAAAACGTTGCACATATATACAGTTCCAAGAAAATTAATATTAATTGCTTTAGAAAAGTCTTCCATATTCACTTGTGATGTTTTTCCTATTGGGCCGTAAACTCCAGCACAATTAACTATTGCATCAATTTCTAAATTTTTTTCTTTTATCCATTCTGAAAAAGCAACTATAGCTTTTAAATTGCTAACATCTAACGAGTATGCTAAATGATTTTGATTAGATAAAGAACGAATTTTATGTAAAGATTCATCTAAGTCATTTTGCCCGCGAGCTACAATAATGACTTCAGCGCCTTGAATTGCACACGCTTCTGCAACTGCTAAACCAATTCCTTGACTGCCACCAGTAACAATTATTTTTTTTGATTTTAGCTTATTCATTATTTCCTCCCAACGAAAAATAAGTGATTTTATTTTTGATAAATATTTTTTTATTAAGAAAATTCTTAGTATCAAATATCATAGGGCTATTCATCTTTTCTTTGATTGTGATCCAATCTAAATTTTTAAACTCTGGCCATTCAGTAAGCAATACTAGAAGATCTACATCATTAGCAACATCATTAATATTTTTTGCAATTGTAAAATTCGGCTTGAAATTTAATTCTGTATAATCTGCCTTTGGATCATAAACCTTAACATTTATTTTTTTTGAAATAAGTATATCAACTATTTCTAATGGTAGACTTCGTCTTAATGTGCTAGTACCTGGCTTATAAGTTAATCCAAGAATACCTACAGTTTTTTTATTCTTATCAAAAAGAAGTTTAACGATTTTTTCAGCAATAATTGTTTTTCTTTCAAGGTTTGCTTTATGGATATGTCCAAATAAATTTGCATGACCTGAAACTTTGTTATTTAAATCATCTAACACTCTTAAATCTCTTCCTAACGTACCTCCAGAGAATCCAATTCCAGGTGAAAGATAGGCTCTTTGGCCTATTCTTTGATCTGACTTTAATCCTTCAATAACATTATTAATATTAGCACCAGATTCCTCACAAATATCAGAAAGATTGTTTGCAAAGACAACGCTCAGTGCTAAAAAAGAATTTATACCATGTTTTACTACTTCTGAGCTTTCGATATTCATTGCTAAAATATTATCTGTTATAGTCTCTAGGAGTGATAAACATCTTCTCTCTGTTTCTTCATTAGAAGTACCAAGTATAATTCTTCCAGGATTAAGATAGCATTCTATAGCCTCTCCAAGTCGTAAATTTTCTGGTGAATAAGCTAAATTCAGAGTACTGTTTTGATTAATTAATATTTTTTCAAGATTTGAACAATATCCTACCGGTGACTGTGAACTAACAATAAGTATAGAATTATCTTTCATAATCTTTGATGCATCAATAACAGATTTTTCCAAAATTGTTAGATCACAAGAATCGTTATTGTCTACTGGTGTATCATATGACAATAAGATAAAATCACAATCATTGAGTGATTCTATATCATTAGAAAAATTTAAAGAATTATTTTTTAAACCATTATCTATAATTGTATTTAGCTCTGGTTCAAAAACTGGGGGTATACCATTCAACAATTTATCAACTCGTTTTTTTTCATAATCAAAACCGATAACTTTGTAACCTAAATTGGACCAAGCAGCACAAAGAACACTACCTAAATGCCATAGACCTATAACTCCAATCTTTTTCATCTGTGATTTGATATAATTTTTGATCCATCTAAATCAAAAGAATAGTTTAATTCTTTCAGCCCTTTAGATGCCATAGCGCTTCTCAATAAATTGTGATCTTTATTGCAATAAAAAGTAAAAAACCCGCCTCCACCTGCACCAGATATTTTTCCTCCCAATGCACCGTTTTTCATAGCAGCATCATAAATAGAATCAATTGTGTCATTTGTTACGCCAGAAGAAAGCTTTTTCTTCATCTCCCAATGATCTCTAAACATTGCACCTAGATCATCTAGCTTGCCTGATTTAACAATATCCAAAATTGTATATCCAGATTCTTTTATGTAATGAAGAGAGTTAAGCACTTCTTCGTTATTTTTCTTCGTTGAATTATCTTGTTCGTTTAAAATTTTATTATTTTTTCTCTGCTGACCGGTATAAAAGATTAATAGATTCCTATTTAGGTCATTTATAATTGATTTTTCTAATTCAATTTTTGTTGGTTTGACTACACCTTTTTTATCAATATCAAGTCTTACGAATCCGCCAAGTGCAGCCAAGTACTGATCTTGTTTACCCATTGGTTTTTTTAAAATATCCATTTCGATAGTACATGCCTCATCAGCTAAAAATTCTAAGCTTTTATACATTCCTTGCGATGAATACAAAGCATTTAATAGACCAACTGTGTAAGTGCTTGAACTGCCTAATCCTGAACCTGCTGGAATGTCTGATAAAGATGCAATTTCAATCTTTGAATTAACACCTACCCTTTGAAGACAAGCCTTAGCGATATCATGTTCTAGTTCTTCAATAGATTCGACTATTTCAGATTTGCTATATTTTAATCTTATTAAATTATCTGCTGACGGTCGATTCAAACAGACATACATATATTTTGATAAGCAGAAACTAAAAATAAATCCACCATGATTTTCATAATAGCTAGGAAGGTCTGTTCCTCCACCGCCTAAGGTAATTCTGAATGGTGTTCTTGAAACAATCATATGATCAAATTACATGTTCTTTTATATAATCTATAGACTTTTTTAGTCCATGTTGCAAACTTACTTTAGGTGACCAACCAATTTTTTTTGCTTTATCAATGTTGGCTAAATTTTCTTGAGCTTCAAAGTCAAAGTTTTTGCCAAAAATTGGTTCAATATCTGAATCTAATATATTTGCTATATTTTCAAATATAAATTTTATAGAATGACTTTCTCCTGAACCTATATTAAAAATTTCGTTATTGGTATTTTCATTTTCAATGCACATTAAATGAAACCTATTAACATCATCAACATATATAAAATCTCTTTTTTTAGACCCATCTCCAAAGATAGTTGGTCGCTTATTTTTTAAAAGATTTATAATAAATGCACTGAAAACTGGAGGAACAGTCCTTCTATAGTCTTGTCTAGGTCCATAAACATTAAAATATCTCAAACCAGTTGTAATTAATCCCTTCGACTTGAAATAGTCTTTGGCAATTAGATTAGTTGTAATTTTTGATATAGCATACATGCTCTGAGGAGCAATATCTGATTCTTTACTAGGTAAAATTTTAGATCCCTCATAAACGGCTGAAGATTCAGCATATATAACTTTCTTAACATTATTCTTAAGCGCTACATCAAAAATATTTATTGTTCCATTTACATTAATATCAAATGTTTCAAGAGGATTTTCTTGACAATCTGTAATGCAATTTTTAGCTGCTAGATGAAATACATAATCTACATTTTCAAATAATTTGAAAATATTCAAATCTCTTATATCAGCGTTGTGGAATTTTACTCCCTTAGGTATTTGTTCCTCAACTCCGTAAGATAAATTATCAATACCTATTACTGTATAATTTTTTTTTAAAAATGAGCGAGCGAGGTTGCTTCCAATAAACCCAGCTACTCCAGTAATTAAAATTTTCATTTATTCTATTCTTACCATAATTTATTTGAAGCTTAATATATAATATTTCTATAAAAGATATCTGAATTAAAGAGAAATACCCAATTTAATTTTTTCTTTTATTTCTTTTGCAATTGATAAAGATGAAGTTAAGCCTGGAGATTCAATGCCTACCAAATTAATTAAATTGTTATTGACATAATCTATATTAAAATCCTGAAAAGATTTATCATCGCAATAGATTTTTGGTCTAATACCTGAGAAGTCAACCTTTAAATCTTCAAAATCTATATTTACGTATTTTTTTATATTATTGTAAAAATCCTTTTTATGATAATCGTTGTTAGCGTAATCAATTTTAGAAACTTGGTATGCATTAGGCCCAAAACCAACATTACCCTCTAAATCTATAACTGCATGTATACCAAGTGAAAGCTTTGTGGGCAATGGATATATTAAATGTGAAAAAATATTTTTGCATTTGCTAGAAGAATAGTAATCTCCCTTATAATACATTAGTTTATATTTATCTTTTTGAATCATATTACCAACTTTATCTGACCAAAGTCCAGCTGCGTTAATAAGTGTATTACATTCAATTTTTTCACCATTTTCAAAGTGAACTGTTATTAGGTTATTGTTCATATCAATATTAGTAACCAAATATTGGTATAGAAAATCTACTCCATTATTTGAACTTAAATATTCGAGCCTGCCCATAAACTGATGTGCATCAAAAATTCCAGTTGAGGGTACAAACAAACCGTATTTGGCTTTTAAGTTTGGTTCTATTTTCAGTAATTCATTTTCTGAAAGAATTTTTAGATTATTTAAACCGTTTTGCTCACCATTTTTTTTAAGTTTTTTAATTTTTTTTAACTCTTTATCATTTTGAGCAATAATAATTTTACCAGTATTGTTATAATTTATACCGTGTAATTCACAAAAATTATATATCATCTGATTTCCCCTAACACAATGAAAAGCTTTTTTTGAATTTTCCGGATAGTAAATACCAGAATGAATAACCTGGCTATTTCTGGTAGAAGAATGATGCCCAAAAGATTTTTCTTTATCAATAACAATAATTTTTTTATTGATATTGCTCAACTCATTTGCAATTGATAAGCCAATGACGCCTGATCCAATAATTGCTATATCATAATTCATACCAAAATATAATGGTTTAATTGCTTTTATCTTGTTAGATTTTTTTTCAAAAAAATTATTTTTTTAAATAAAAGAGGATACAATGAAAATTAAAGAAAAGATTGGCGTAATAGGTGCTGGGTTTGTTGGCAGTTCTGTAAAATTTGGTTTTTCTCCACAAACAAACTGTGACGCTGAAGTATTAGTTAACGATAAAAAAGAAGAATTATCAACACATTCATTAGTAGAGATTATTGAAAATTGTGAGATTATATTTATCTCTGTTCCAACTCCCTCAAATCCTGATGGAAGTGTTAATACAGATATAATTAATAATCTTTTCGAAGATATTCTAAAAATTGATGGACATGAAAAACCTATATTTTTACTAAGATCAACTGTTGTTCCTGGAACTTGTTCTAATTTTTCAGAAAAGTTCCCTTCCATAAAGCTTGTGTTTAACCCTGAATTTTTGACTGAAAGAAGCGCTAAATTTGATTTTATTAATCAATCTAGGTATATATTGGGTGCAAATAATGAGGAATATATTGAGCCAGTGGCTAATCTTTACAAACAAAGATTTGGTGAAACAATATCTATTATAAAAACAAATTATCAGACTGCAGAACTCATTAAATATATGAATAATTGTTTCTTTGCAACTAAGGTATCTTTCCTAAATGAAATGTATATGATTGCTGAAAAATCTGGTGCAGACTGGGATATGGCTGTTGAAGGGTTTATACGTGACGGGAGAATTGGCCATAGTCATCTTGCTGTACCAGGACCAGATGGAAAATTTGGATTTGGGGGAAGCTGCTTCCCTAAAGACATGCAAGCAATTATTTCTTATGCTAAGACACTTGGTATTGACTTAAAAACTTTATCAGGGGCTTGGGAAACAAATCTTAAAGTAAGACCTGAAAAAGATTGGGAAAAACTTAAAGGCCGCGCAGTAGTTTAGCAGTCTATTAATTACAATAATCTTTTATCAAATCAATAACTACATCTAATTCAGAATTTTTGATCTTTGGAAACAATGGAAGCCTTATAAGAGTGTCAGTAAACATATCAGCATTTACGCAATCTATATTTATTTTACTCATTTTATTATAATATGGAGCTTTATGTAAAGATTGATAGTGTGTTACTACTTGTACGCCATTTTTGTCCATATAAGAAATAAAATTATTTTTATTCTTTTTATTATTGAAAGCTAAATAAAAAATATGTCCATTATGATCTACTATTTCTTCATGTTCATTAATAACAAAATTTCTATTCTTTATTTTTGATATGTGCTTATAATAATATCTCCAAGCATTGATCCTGTGCTTACAGATTGTATCTAAATCTTGCAATTGCCCGTAAAGAACAGCTGCAAGCAAATCAGAGGGCAAATAAGATGAGCCTTTATCTATCCACCTATATTTATCAACTTTCCCACGAATAAAATCTTTTCGATTAGTACCTTTTTCTCTAATAATCTCTGCTCTTTCTATATATTTTTCATTATTTATGGCTAGCAGTCCACCCTCACCACAGGAGATATTTTTGGTACCATGAAATGAAAAAGTAGATAAATCTCCAAAGGATCCCAAAGGCTGCATATTATAAAAACTATTGACTGCTTGTGCGGCATCTTCAATTAATACCAAATTGTGTTTCGAAGTAATTTTTTTAAGTCTTTCCATATTGCAAGATGCCCCGCCATAATGTACAGCAAGAACTGCTTTAGTTTTTGGAGTTATAAGATCTTCTAAATGGTTTAAATCTATATTAGGAGAATCTTTGCCACTATCACAAAATATAACTTGAGCTCCTTCTCTAATAAAAGCATTAGCACACGAAACAAACGTATAGCTTGGCATTATAATCTCATCACCTTTTTTAAAATCTAATAGAATAGCACACATTTCTAAAGCATGAGTACAGCTTGTAGTTAATAAAGTATGCTTAAAATCATATTTTTCTTTGAAAAAATTTTGACAATGATCTGTAAATGGACCATCACCAACATGAAAATTTGATTTCATAGATTGCGAAGCGTATTTATAGCTCTTAACAGCAAGATAAGACTTATTAAATGGTATCATCATAAATTTTTAAATATTTTTCTATCATAGTTTCTCTTGAAAATTGATGGACAAATGCTTCTGAATTTATTTCCAAGGTGTCCATATCATTTTTAATATATTTTTGAAGCTCAAATGCTCTCTTATACGAAGAATCTGAAGTAAGTATTTTTCCTCTTTCTGATGAAACGAAATCCTCAGCTCCTCTAAATTCTTTTGAAATAATTTTTGTATTATTATATATAGATTCAATCATAATTAATGGCAATCCCTCATTTTTGGATGTAAAAAGAGTATAATCAAATAAATCATAAAATGATGAATAGTTTTCTTTAAATCCAGCAAGAAATACATTATTCAATGAATGTTCATGAATAAAATTTTTGCATTCAGTCATTAAAGAGCCATCTCCAATTATATAGAAATATAAATTATTATTAGTTCTTAAAAATTTTGCATATTTAAGTATTTCCAAAGGATTTTTTTGGTTGTCCAGTCTAATAATGCTTCCAATAATTTTTTTATTATTTTTTAATTTTTTGAGATTATAATAATCATTATCATGTAATGATGATTTATTTAAAGAATTAAAATCAATTCCATCAGGAATAATTTTTACATTTAATCTTTTATTAATTTTTGAAAAAATCATATTTTTTTCACTTTCAGTTACAGCAACTATAGTTTGCTTTGGAATGAAAGATAAAAATTTTTCAAGTGATAAAAATAAAAACTTTTTAAAACCTTTTTGTCCTTCAAAGTACCAATTGTTTGGCGTATAAATAACTTTGATTGGAGAAAAAATTGATGCAACTCTTGCAATCATACCCGGCTTAGCAGCGTGAGCATGAACAATATCAATTTTATATTTATAAGAAATAAAAATTAATTTAATAATATTATATAAGTCACTCATTATGCTAATATCTCTTTTAATATTAAAATGGATAATAAAATTTTTATTTTTAATAGATTTGGTTAACGGGCCTGTTTGCTGCATACCATAATAAAATATTTTTCTGTTATCATTATTGCAAAGATCAATAAATGATAAAATAATTTTTTTTAATCCATTAACTGCTGAGGAATTATGTCTATTTAAAATGAGTATTTTCATTTAGTCGAATTATTTTTTTAGCGTTTGATAACCATGATTTTTTAGAGGCATTCTTAAAATTATTTTTTAAATCACTTTTTGTTAATAAAGATGCATTTTGAAATGCTTTACTGTCTTCTAAAAAAAAGAGTTTTGAATCACTTTTTTTAGCTTCAGAATAACTTGTAGTGACAACAGGCATACCTAATGAAAGATATTCATATAATTTTAAAGAAGTAACAGAATCTGTTAATTTATCAACCTTATAAGGTATGAACCCAATATCAAATTGAGAAATCATACTTCCAACATCAGAATAAGGAATTGGATCATAATATTGGACATTTTTATGTGATAAAATTTTATTTATTAATGGGTTAGAGTCTTTTATACTTCCAAGGAAGTTAAATTTAATTCTCGGCTTACTTTTTACTAGTTCCAAAATTAATTCATAATCTAAAGCAACGTTAAATGTTCCGTGATAGATGACATTAATATTTTTGGGGTCTATATCTTTAAATCTAAATCGAAACCTATCAAGCTCTACACCACCATAAAGCAATAAATCATACTTACCATATTTAGATAGATTTGGATTTGAAACTATAATTTTAATACTTTTATAATTATACATTTTTGAAAGAGATTTTGAACGAATTTTTTTTAAAAAATTAGGTTGAGGTGTTTCAAGAAAATCTTGAGTATTATAAAACATTATTGAAGAATTTTTATAAAATTTACTACAAAGATCAATAAAATAATCACCCAAAGGATCATAGTTTATAATAAAATCAAAATTTTTATGTTGGAATTCTCTTAATTTTCTAAGTTCATATTCTTTTCTAAAATAATCAAAAAAATATCCTAATATTGGAAATATTCCAGGGTTATATATAACTAAATTATTTTGTAATGAATTACTTTTTTTTGAAAAAATTCTTTTTAAAAGAATAAAAATAATATTCCAATTTCTGGCAAGATTGAAAAATGATAATGGCTTCTCAATATATATAACTTTGTATCCTAATTGAACAAAACTTCTAGCAATTTTCTGCATGCTACCATCATCATCCAAAAAATTAGATATTGAATTTATAAGAATAGTTTTATTATTAACTTTCTGTTTCACAGTTCTCAGATTGATTGTTTAAAATTAAAAAACTAAGTATTAAAAAAAATGGAGTTAAAACGATCTGCGAATCCCAAACTGAATAACTAGATAAGAGTGCACATAATAAAATAAAAATAAAAATGTATAATAATGGTTTTCTTAAAACATTATTATTTGATTTGAATAAATAAATAAAAACATTTTTTAATAATAAAATAAAAATTAAAAAAACTATAATTCCAAATTCTCCAAGAATTGTTAAATAAAATGAACTTTTACTAAAAAAACCAGATAATGGTAGAAAATTAAATTGACCAAATGCCTCCACATAAAAAATATCAGCAATGTAATTAGGTGCCATGAAATTTTGAATTAGAGAGATAGATGAAGGACCTCCAAAAAGAGATGGTCCAATACCAAAAAAAATATTCTTAAAAGACATAGAAAATTGTTCAAATAATATTAAAAACATTTGAAAAGGACCTGAATAATATAAAAGCTCAATGAAAGAAAAATTATCTGAGTATTCTAAAATTCTTGGAGAAAATGTATATATAAAAAAGTTTATGTTAATTAAAATAAATATCATAACTAATAACGAAATAAATATATTCCTTCTACTAAGTTTTGAAAAAATTATTAGTAAGCAAACTATTAGAAAAAAAATTGAGGCCTTTTCATTTGATGATAAGAATGCACAAAAAATATTAATTGGAATAATATAAAAGAATTTTTTTAAATAATTTTTATTTGAAATAATGAATAATGCACTTGAATAAGAAAAAATAGCTTGAACGTGTGCATCTGAAAAAATTCCTCTAAAATAGTCTCCATCAACAAATACACCATTAAACATAAATAAAAATTGATGAAATATGGTAATGCAATTAATAATCATAAAAACAAATAGAACTTTAATAAAATTATCTATTGTTTTCTGATCTAAATTTAATTTTGATGCAATATTAAATACTAAAAAAGGACATAAAAGTTCATAAGAAGCTCTAAAAATATATGTTGTTGGTACTAATCCTTCTGCTATTGATACTATTGATACTAAACAAACCCAAAAAAAAAGTAAAAAAATATTTGTGGTGAGTTGATTGACTTTACTTTTTGAAAAAATATACAATATATAAATATAGACGTTTAAAACAATAAATAAAAACGCCTCTAAATACCTAATCTCAGGTCCAATAAAACTAAAAATTGAATAAATTTCTGTTCCGCCATCTTGAGTACTCAATCTTGCATTAGAATAAATAAATGGCCATATCAGTAAAAAATATGTAAACAAAGTTTTAATATTTTACCTCTTTTTTGTATATCCTATATTGACCATTGGTTGAAATAAAATTTATGGATAAAAGATTATCTATTATTTTCGATATATCATCTGGTAAACTTTCAAAATAATCTTTAGTTAAAATAATCAAATCAATATTGTATTCTCTAATTATAAAATCTAAGTTTTTCAAATTTATAATTGGATATTCTTTTAAAATTATTTTAATATTTGGTAAATCTTTTCTAAATCCAACTGATGAATTGAAAATATTATGGTGAGTCCGAGCTGCTAATTCAAAACCTGATAATGTGTTCAGTGGATTCAATAAAATATTTTGTGGCTTTTCAATACTTTCAAGATATTTATAAGATTCATCGTAATCAAAAAAAGTATCTTTCTTATATGTTTTATAAATATAAATTAATTCAATTACGTATATCAAAGAATAAAAGCACAAAAAATATATTAGAACATGATTAGAAAAAGTGTGCCCCATTACTATAAATATAGGCAAAGCTGCATGAACGATATAACGCTCAGCTTCACCGAGAAAAATCAAATATTTACTGTTTATCAATATAAAAAGAGCAAGACTAACCAAAAGCATATTAACGAAAAAAATGTTTTCTGAATAATCAATGTAATAAAGCATAACAAAGAAAGGTAAAAATTTGATTATAGTGCTTGTAAAACTATTATTTTTATAAATAGATCTAATTAATGATTTTAAATTTTTTGACATTATAATCAGTTTCAAAGAATTTCTATTTGTTAAATAAAGCTTATCTTTTATCATACTAAAATACCATCTTAGATGATGATATTGTCCTATCATAGAAATTCTTAAAGTCTTACTAAAGTATATATTTAAGGACAATGCTAATAAAGACAAAAATAAAACTTCATATGAATTGTTTAATACAAGAGAAGGAAATAATAATAGAAATATTGCTTGAAGAGTAAACTTTGAAACATATAAAATGAGGGAAAAAATTATTAAATATAAAATTATAAAGTACATATTTAAAAATTCGAAAGCATAATACGTACAAAGTAAATAAGTAAAAAGTATCTCCGATAAAAGCCTTGGAGTTATTGCATATAATCTTGGACCAATATTTGTAACGCTATAAAAAATTGGTGATAAAACATACAAGCCCAATATTAAATAAATTTTTAATTGAGAAAACTCAAAATGGCTCAAAATTAAATAAAGTGAAAAAATAAATAATATATCCAATGATATATTAAAAAATTTCTTCAAAGAACTTTCTGAGAAAAAAGATAAAAATAAGCTTAAAAAATAAGGATAGAGAGATGGATTCTCAATATTATTATATATTAATAACTTATCTTTTAAAATATTATCACCAGCTTTTCTTCTTTGATGAAAATATTTAGAAAATAAAAAATACCAGCCGCTATCATATGAATACCTATGTAGAAATCCTTTACCAAAAAAAATTGGTAGTAATCTTAAAATTAGAATACATATTATAAAAATTATAAACTGAGTATCATACATAGCTTATATAAATAAAAAAGGTTAGTATCAATAAAGATATGAATACATTAGTAAAGTTATATTTTAGATTATAAGATTTTTTTGATAAATAAAATATTGTAATCAAGGTTATTAGGTAAAATATGACAAATGAAAGTAATATATTTATCATGCTAGATTTCAAATAAAAAATCATAATTATAAAAGATAATGCGCCAAAAAAATAAGAAATGAAATTATAATATGTTTTATAGCTAAGATTATTAAGTAAAACAAAATAATTAATAATCAAATTGAGAAAATTTGATAAAAATAGAAAAGGAACTAACATTGAAAGATTTTCAAACTTGCTTTCAAGAAAGAGATAATTCAAAATATAAAAAATGAAAATCATCAATATATTAAATAGCACTAGAATTTTTGAATAGCGATTAAAAATATTTGATAATAATTGATCAATATTTTCGGTTCTTTCCTTTTTAATAACAATTGGATCAATCATAAATCTAAATACTTCATTTAAAAATAAATAAGCCATTGAAATTCTTAATGCCATGCTATAATTACTTAATTGAATTGCATCAAAATTATTTAAAACCAACAACCTAGTAACTAAAATAATACCAAAACTTATTGCAACTACAGGAACAATATTGATAGAATATTTAACATATTTTGAAATCCTAACATAAGAGAATTTCGGAAGGTTAAAATCAGCGCTAGAAAAGTATTGATAAAAAATTAAAATTAACTTAGGTAATGAAAATAAAAGGAGGAGATAAGGTTGAGATAGAGAAAAGTTGAAATAGAATAGATACAATAATGCAAAAAAAATCATAATTTCGGCTATAATAAATGTTAAATACTTTCTTAAATAAGATTCAAACCTGAAATGAATTAAAATTAATCCATATAGTAAATTTGATATTAAAAAAATTGATAGATATAATGATAAGTTTGAAAATGCTAAATCAAAAATTTTAAGCTTCAAAACACCAAAAAATAATAATGTTCCAAAGATGTATATTAGCAATACATTAAAAACTGAAGATTGAATGTCTCTATTATCCTTTTCAATATAATAAAATCTTGAAAAAGCAGATTCAGCTTGTAATCCAAAAACTAAAACCCCAAAAGTACCAACAGAAAAAACAGTTTCAAATAATCCATACGTTTCATGACTTAGAATCATTGCTAAAACAAAAAAAATTCCGTAGGAAAATAACTTTTGAAGAATATTAATTATTAATACTAAAGATAATGAATCAGTAATTTGCCTAAGCACGATACTACTTTGCCTTTAAATAAATGTTTAACCAGTATTCAAAATTTATAAGCGACCAAATTAGTAAACGTTTATTTTCCTTACCGTCTAAGTGCAAATTGACTTGATCTAAAACACCTTTATAGTCAAGATATTCATATATAGATGCATTTTTATCTTTAATAATACGTTCAATAAAATTAATACTCTGTCCTTTAAACCAAGATCCATCAGGACCTGAAAATCCTTGTTTTTTGTTTTTTGAATACTCTTCAGTAACATATTTTTCAAAAACCTTTCTTAAAACAATTTTTCCATCGTTAGTTGTGTTATAAAATTTATTTTTGATTGGTGAACGATTATTTTTTAATGCCGTAACATCATGAACAAGATTGTTTAGCTTAAATTTGATTGGAATTTTCATGGCAAAATCAACTAAATCATTATCAAGAAATGGTACTCTTGATTCAAGTCCAAATGACATACTAATCCTATCCTCCAATATTAATAAACCTTGCAAAAAAGTTTCACATTCAAATTTTAAAGATTTATTAATATAGTCCTCGTGAGAATTAGAAAAATCATTATAGTTAAATTTATCTTTGAACGATTCAAATGAATTCCCATTAACAGAATTATAAAATGAATTATCATAGAAAGCTTTTTTGTCTTTATCTTGTAAGATTCTTGACCAATAACCGTAATATTTTTCAATAAAATTTTCCGGAGATTTATTGTCACTTGAATATTGGTATCGCCAAGGATATCCCGCAAATATTTCATCCCCTCCAGCGCCAGAAAAAACTACTGTTACATGCTTTTTTGCTAATTGAGCAGCATAATAATTTGGATATGATTGTCCTACAACAGGATTTTCAATTATATTAACTAAATTATCTAAACATGATTCCATATCATCATTATCTAAAATTGCTTCGTAATGATCAGTATTATTTAGATCTGATAAATATTTGGCTTTTTTTCTTTCATCATAAGCCAATTCTAAACCAGAGATGGATGACATATTATATCCAATCGTAAATGTTTTTAGATTAGATATCTTTTTGGATGCTATGGCTGTAATTGCTCCAGAATCCATTCCTCCGCTTAAATATGAACCAAGCTCTACATCAGACATAAGCTGACTTTCAACTGAAATATTAAAAAGCCTGTCAACTTCTTCAACTGCGTCTTGTCTTGTGATTGAATGATCTTCGCAAAAATTATAATCCCAAAACTTTTTCTTTTTAATATCTTTACTTTGATTATTATAAATCAAGTATGATCCCTGCTCTAACATGCAAATACCTTCAAATAACGTTTCATTTTTTAAGTTATTTTGAAATGTAAAATATTCGTCTAATGCATTAAAATTTATTTTTTTTTCAAAATAAGGGTGATTAATTATTGGCTTTATTTCTGATGAGAACATCATAATTTTTTCATTTTTATAATAATATAAAGGTTTAATTCCATACCTATCTCTTGCGACTATAAACTCATTTTTTAACTGATCCCAAATTATAAATGCAAACATTCCATTAAACATTTTTAAAGAATCAAAACCCCACTCTTGGAAGGAATTTACAACAACCTCTGAGTCCGTTTTTGATTTAAAGGAGTATCCTTTCTTAATAAGCATTTTTTTAAGCTTCTTAAAATTATATATTTCTCCATTGAAAGATAGAATATATCTCTGATTATTTGAAAACATTGGTTGAGCACCATTTTCAGTCAAATCAATAATTTTTAACCTTTTATGCCCAATTGAAATATTATTTTGGTTCCAATAACCCTGACCATCTGGACCCCTGTGATCAATATAAGATGATAATTTTGTAAATAAATTCTTGTCGACTAATGTTTCGTCAATATTAGCAAGTGCAATTATTCCACACATAAATCAAAACTTATAATTTATTATTGCATTCGCAAGATAATCAAACTCACTAGAATTCATTGAGGGATAAAATGGTAGACCAAGACTGCATTGATCAGCTATCCAAGCGTTAAGAAAATCATTCTCAACAGTATTATACTTTCTTTTATAGAAGCCAAGTGCGTGTACAGCATGTGTTCCAGGTCTTGGAGAAATATCCAAATCTTGCAAATATTCCATAAAATTATTTCTTAATGAATTGATTTTACCGACATTATTTTTGTCAATTTTTTCTGGATTAAATAAACAAACATATGACTGATATCCATGTTGAAATCTCTCATCAACTTTGGGATAAGATAGCCAGTCTATCTCATCTAATAATTGATTAAATTTTTTTGATAAATTAATTCTGTTATTACTATTTTCTTTCGCAGTATGCATTTGAGGTATCGCAACGGTAGCTTGTAAATCAGTCATTCTAAAATTATAACCAGCATATTCATATGAAGAAAGTAAATAGGGTTTAGGACCTAAATGTCTCTGTAAATCAGACATCTCTGCTCCATGATCTCTTAAAGACCTTAATTTGATTGCTAATTCATCATCATTAGTTGTAATCATTCCCCCTTCACCGCTAGTAATAGCTTTTCTTGGATGAAAACTAAAACAACCAGTATGTCCAAAATTTCCAACATGAATATTATTATAATATGACCCAAATCCACATGCTCCATCCTCGATTACTTTTAAATTATACTTATTAGCAATATTAAGAATTTCTTGAATTTCACAAGATAGCCCAAAAAGATGTACAGGAATGATAGCTTTAGTATTTTCATTAATTAACTTCTCTAATTTCAAAGTATCAATGTTGAAAGTGTTAATATCTATATCACAAAACACAACTTTTGCACCAACATGCTCAACAACATTAGCAGTTGCAATCCAAGTAAATGCAGGAACAATGACTTCATCACCTGGTCCAATGTCCATTGCTGTAAGTGATGCATGCATTGCTGTTGTGCAAGATGTTACTGCAATTGAATGTTTTACGCCCGTAAATTGACACCACAAATCTTCAAACTCTTTTACTTTTGGGCCCTGTACAAGCCAGCCAGTATCAATTAAATCTGATAACTCTTTTTTAATACTATCGTCAAGTTTGACACTAGTAATAGGTAAGCTCATTTTTTTAGTCATTACTATCTCTCCAATCTATTAACTTTAATAGACCTTCTTTTAAGTTGAATTTATACTCAAAATTAATTTCTTCTTTTGCCTTTATTTTTGAACCAATTCTATTTTGAACTAACCTTCTAGCATCTTCTTCTGAATAAGGCATATATTTTACTTCTAAACTAGATTTTTTCAATTCAAGGATAAGATCACATAGTTGTTTTATTGAAGTTTGAACTTCAGTACCTACATTATAGAATTCATCATTTACTTGTGATTTTAATGCACATACATTTGCCCTTGCTGCATCTTCAACATAAATGAAGTCATATGCTTGACTTCCATCACCATTTATCATTGGCTGTTCGTTTGCGTCAATTTTATTTAACATTATTGGAACAACTCCTGTATAAGCAGCGGTTTGATCTTGACCTGGACCATAAACGTTCATATATCTAAGTCCAACATAACTCAAATTATATCTATCATAAAATGCTCTACACATTGCTTCTCCAGCAATTTTTGTAGCTCCATAAAAATTTTTATTGTTAAATGGATGCTCTTCATCCATTGGTACCTTAAGTGCGTCTCCATAAACTGAAGCTGAAGATGAATATATTAATCTCTCAATATTATTATTTACACATGCTTCTAAAACATTAAAAGTACCTTGAATATTAACATCAAAAGCTGTTCTAGGATAATCCTTACAATGTAAAAGCCACATGGCAGCAAGATGAATAACATAGTCGCATTGACTCACAGCATCGTTCAATATATCAATATCTCTAATATCGCCGCCGTGTTCGTATATTTTACATCTAGGATCTTTTAATGCTTTTTGGATATTTTCATCTTTTCCTCTCACAAAATTATCATAAATTAATACAGTTTGGAAAGGCTCTTTCAGAAGTTCTAAAACAACATGCGAACCAATGAAACCAGCTCCACCAATGACTAAAACAGTTTTATCTTTTAATGAATTCATAATTTTACCTCGTAAAACTCCTTATACCAATTAATAAACTCTTTAACGCCTTTCTCAATTGATACTGATGGTTTATAATTTAAATCTTTTAATGCTTTGTCTATATCAGCAAAACTTTTTTGTATATCTCCTTTTTGCATAGGAAGTAATTTCATTTCTGCGGTTTTGCCTAGATTCTTTTCAATAAGATTTATTAAATGTAACAATTCAACTGTTTCATTGTTACCTAAGTTATATATATCAAAAGGCTTAATTAAACTCAAAGAATTATGAATTCCTAATACAATATCATCTATATAAGTAAAATCTCTTTGCATTTCTCCTTTATTAAAAACATTAATTGGTCTGTCTTTTACAATTGCATCAGTAAAAAGGAATAATGCCATATCAGGTCTACCCCAAGGACCATATACAGAAAAAAATCTTAACCCAACAGACTCTAAACCATATAACTTAAAATATGCATGTGCCATAAGTTCATTTGATTTTTTTGTTGCTCCATACAATGATATCTGTGAATCTGTTTTATCATTTTCAGATGAAGGCATTTTTTTACTATCGCCATAGACTGAGGAGCTTGAAGCGTAGACTAATTTCTTAATTTTATACTTATGAGATAGTTCTAAGATATTTACAAATCCTTCGATGTTTGAACTTATATAAGCTTGGGGGTTTGTAAGACTATACCTAACTCCAGCTTGAGCAGCTAAATTGATTACATGAGTTATTTCATTATTCTTAAAAACTAATTCTATTTTATCTAAATCCTCAAGATTTGCTTTTAAAAAATGAAAGTTTTCATATCTATTTAATATTTCCAATCTTCGTTTTTTTAACTCAACGTCATAATAGTCATTTATATTATCAACTCCAAAAACATGGATATTTTTTTTTTAATAAAAATAGTGAAGTATGAAATCCAATAAATCCTGCTGCGCCTGTTAAAAGTATTTTCATTCTATATAAGTTATGTTAATTGTTCTGATGATTCACGCAATATATTCATTACATCTATTGCTTCCTTTCCACCAATATAATTTATGTTTGGATTATCTAAATTATCTAAAAAGTATTTAATTTGAGACGTAAGTGGTGGTTCAAAATCATATTCAATTTTTTCAGCTGGTACATCTTGTACTTCAATATCGAAGTTTTGTTTATTTAAAGATTTATTATGAAGATATAAATCATTATTCACACCATTAAATGTAACCATTTTTTCGCTTCCAATAACTACTAATGAATGATCTTTAAAAGGATTAAGCCAGTTTACAAAAATATGAGAATTAATTTTATTTTTATAACTTAAGAATGTTGTGGTAGTATCATGCATTTTTTCATTTAAAATTTTATTTCCGATACATTGTATTTTTATAGGATATTCAGAATCCATAAGATATTGTAGAATAGAGATGTCATGAGGCGCTAAACTCCACAAAACATTTTCATCTTTTCTTACTTTACCCAAATTCAGTCTATTGCTATAAATATATTGTAAATCGCCAATAGATTTGGTATCAATTAAATTTTTAATAATTTTAATTGCTGGATGAAATAATAACAGATGCCCAACGGCGAGAGTTTTGCCCACTTCTTTTGCTTTTTCATACAACGCTTTAGAATCTTTAACATGAAGAGTTAGAGGCTTTTCAACTAATACATTTTTTTTACTCTTAAGACAATTAAGTGCAATTTCAAAATGGGTTTTTGGAGGAGTGGCAATAATATATGTGTTACACTCATTAAAAGTTTCCTCAATTTTTTTATAGAAAGTAATATTTACAAAAGTTTTTTTTAATTCATTTACTAGATTAGTATTCTGTTCGACAACCACAAAATCTAAAGAAAGGTTATCAAGAGTTTTAAGATAATTTTTACCCCAATTTCCTGCACCGACTAAACAAATTTTGTTATCTTGAGACATTACTTGCTGTAAAAATCTCTAATTTTTTTAATAATAAAACTAGACTCATCATTAGATAAATATGGATGCATTGGTATACTAAATATTTTCTTTCTTAATTCATTTGATACAGGTAGATCCGTTGATTTATAATTAAGATGTTTATATGTAGCCTGCATGTGCATTGGTTTTTTGTAATATATCATTGTTGGAATATTATATGATTTTAGATATTCCATTATATTGTTTCTATCATCTTCATCATTGCATAATAAAGAGTACTGTGCCCATGAACACATATAATTTTTAGGTATGTATTGCACCTTCAAAAATTGGGATAATTCTTTGGAGTATTTTTCGGCAATATTATTACGAGCGATTAGTTCATTATCAAAAATTTTTAGTTTTTCAATTAATACAGCTGCTTGTATTGTGTCAAGTCTACCATTAATTCCAGTTCTAACATTATCATATTTATCTTCCCCTTTTCCATGAATTCTAATCGATTGCAAAATATTTTTTAAATTATCATCATCTGTAAATATAGCTCCTCCATCACCATAGCAACCGAGTGGTTTTGCTGGAAAAAAAGAAGTTGTTCCTATCAAGCCAAAACTACCAGCTTGCTTATCTCCTATTTTAGATCCAAAACTTTGGGCAGCATCCTCAATAACAATTAAGTTATTTTCTTGAGCTATCTCTTCAATAAGTCTATATCTAGCTGGTAATCCAAAGATATCTACAGCAATAATTGCTTTAGGATTTAATTGACCTTCTGATTTTACAGCTGAAATTCTTTCTTTTAAATCATCATGTGACATGTTAAAAGAAGAGTCATAACTGTCAACAAATACTGGAGTTGCTCCTAATAATGTTACCACTTCTGCTGTTGCTATATATGTAAAAGAAGATAAAAATACGGCATCACCTCTTTTTACATTGATACTCATAAGAGCCATTAAAATTGCATCAGTTCCGCTTGAACATGAAATACAATGCTTTACACCTGCATAGCTAGCTAACTTAGATTCCAATTCTTGTACGTGAGATCCCATAATAAAAGAGGTATTTTGCAAAATATTATCAAAAGACTTTGCCAAGGGATTTTTAATCACATTATATTGTTTTTCTAAATCGATAAATTTCATTTAAAATCCTTTAAATAAATTATTATTAAATTAGTTATATAAACTACAAAATAGATTTTATATAGTTGTAATACTTTGAATTTTTATTACTTAAAAATTTTAATAAATCACCTTTTTTCAAAAAACCTTCATTTAAAGCTACTTCCTCAATACATCCTATTTTGAAACCTTGCTTCTGTTCAATTATTTGAACAAAATTTGAAGCTGAAAGCAAGGAGTCTTCCGTACCACAATCAAACCAAGCTGTTCCTCTTCCAAGCTCTATTACTTTTAGGGTTTTTTTCGATAAATAATAATTATTTATATCTGTAATCTCTAGTTCATTTCTATCTGATGGTTTCATGCTTTTTGCAATATCTACGATATTTTGATCGTAAAAATATAGTCCTGGTATTGCAAAATTTGATTTTGGTTTAGATGGCTTTTCCTCAAGAGATACAGCTATGCCTTTTTCATTAAATTCTACCACACCATACTGTCTTGGATCTAACACCTTGTATGCAAATATAGTTGCTCCCTTTGTAGTACTGTTGTTTGATATAGCATTTTTAAACTTATTTTTTAAATCAGTACCATGAAATATATTGTCGCCCAGTATAAGACATACTGGTTGATTATCAATAAATTTTTCTCCAATCAAAAATGCCTCTCCAATTCCATTAGGCTTATCTTGGATTTCATATGATATGCTAATACCTAAACGCGAACCATCGCCTAAGAGAGCTCTAAAATCATCCACAAATTCTTCAGCAGTAATTATTAATATATCTTTTATGCCCGCTGATACAAGAGTTGAAAGTGGATGATATATCATTGGCTTATCATAAACAGGCAATAAATGTTTATTAATGGTTAACGATGATGGATGAAGTCTTGTTGCTAAACCTCCAGCAAGAATAATGCCTTTCATTGTGATATTCCTAATCTTTTTTGGCTATATTTAATTTTTTCGTACCATTCTTTGTTTTCTAAATACCATTTGACTGTTTTTCTTATTCCAGAATTAAAATTCTCTGAGGGGACCCAATTTAATTCATTTTTTATCTTAGTAGCATCTATTGCATACCTAAAATCATGTCCGGGTCTATCTTTAACAAATGCAATTAAATCTTTATATGATTTTTTATTTTTTTGAGGATATAACTCATCCATTAAATCACAAATTGTGTGTACAATATCAAGATTTTTAATTTCGTTATTTCCACCAATATTATAAGTTTCTCCAATTTTTCCGTTCAAATAAATCGTGTTAATTGCATTGCAGTGATCTTCAACATATAGCCAGTCTCTTACATTTTGTCCATCACCATAAACAGGTAAATCCTTTTTATTTAAACAGTTCATTATAATTAATGGAATTAATTTTTCTGGAAATTGATAAGGCCCGTAATTATTAGAACAATTTGTTATGATTGTTGGGAGTCCGTAAGTATGAAACCATGCATTAACCAGGTGATCAGAACTAGCTTTTGAAGCAGAATATGGACTCTTAGGATCAAAAGGAGTTTTTTCTGTAAAATATCCTGTTTCACCTAAGCTCCCATAAACTTCATCAGTTGATACATGAATAAACCTAAAGTGATCAATGTTGTTATTATTTAAATAAGTTCGAGAACATTCTAGTAAATTTGCTGTACCTAATATGTTAGTATTTACAAACTCGATTGGTCCATCAATAGAACGATCTACATGTGACTCTGCGGCAAAATTGATTAAACCATCAATATTAAAATTATCAAAAATATCACTTATCAAAGTTTTAGATTTTATATCACCTTCAAAAAAATGATAATTTTTATTTGAACTTACTGATTTTAAATTATCTGGATTACCTGCGTAAGTTAGTTTATCAACATTAACTATAAGATTGTTATATGATTGTAGTTGTTTAATAATAAAGTTGCTTCCAATAAAACCACAACCTCCTGTAACAAGTATAGTATTTTGCTTCATTAAAAATTATTTTCTTTAAGAAAACTAGAGTCTTTAAAAGCAAATAAAATAAATATCATAATTAGCAAAATAAATGATATAACAAAATTTGTCCTAAAACTTGGCTTACTATGTTTTAATGGCTCTAATGGTACATCAATGAATGATGCTAAATTACTCAAATTACTTTTTTCCATTTCATACATCTCATTTTGATTGCGAAGAGATAAAAAAACTGATTTTTCCATATTTATATCAGTTTCTAAAAGCTCCAACTCATAAATTAAATTTGGAGACTCAATTGATGAGTTAGAGTTAAGAAATTCTATTTTATTTTTTTGAAGTTTATCAAGATTCATAGCAACCTCAGAAATTCTATCAGATGTATATCTCATCTGTGAATCTAAATTATTATTTCTATGTTCAAGTTGAATTTCATTAAAGATATCAAAAAGCAATAAAGATAGTTTTTTGGATAAGTCTTTATCAAAAGAAGTAATATCAATGGTTGTAATATCTGTCATTCTATTTCGAGAAACACTTATTACATTTTGTTTAAAATAATCAGTTAATATTAAGTTTAAATTATCCTCAGATAAATTCTTTTTGAGTGATCTACTAAAATATTTCTTCAAAAAAATTTCTTTTACTAATAATTCTTCTCCAGAAAAATCAATTGATGAATTAATAAGCTTTTTAATTAACCTATTGCTTTTTACTATATCAGGATATAAAACAGCAGAATTAAAATTATTTGATGAATTCAATGGTATATTTACACCTAAACTTCCAAGGATATTAGAAGTATTTTGACTTGAATCAGAAGGTATTATTTCCATTGAAGAAGTATAAAATCTTGGTGCCAATAAATAGTATATTGTAAAAGATAGAAACCAAACTAGGAATAATTGAACGAATAACTTTTTTTTAAGTTTTAGAATACCAAAAAAAAGTTTATATCTATGTTGTTGATTCATCATTTATTTTTTGTGTTAAGAATATATGTTTTAACTTGTCATTCATACAATAATAATATTTAAATTTAAATTATATGCCTATTGAAAAAAAAGTTAAAAAAATAGTTTTTCTTGGTTCAAAAAAACTAGGCTTTAATATTCTAAAATCCTTGTACAGGGAATGTAAGAATTTTGACTGGAATATTATAATTCCCGATGATTCAAAAGACGATAGAAGCGTTAAAGATGATTTCGTTAAATTTTCAAAAGAAAATGATATTGATCTTTTCATTTGTAAAAAAAATAGTCATACTAAAGAGATTATAAAAAATATAAATCCAGATATTGGTTTTGTTTGTGGTTGGTATTGGTTAATTAATAAATCAACGCTTTCTTTAGTCAAACATGGATTGTGGGGAATGCACAACTCCCTACTACCTAAATATAGAGGAGGTGCCCCATTAGTTTGGTCAATCATTAATAATGAAAAATATATAGGTTCTTCAATATTTAAAATTGAAGAAGGAATGGATAATGGAAATATCTTACTCCAAATAAAATTCGCTCTAGATAAAAATATGTACATAAATGACGCATTAAATAAAATTGAACAAATAGCAATGAAAGAACTTCCTTCAAAATGGAAATTATTAATAGAGGATAAAGCTGAAACTATAGCTCAAGATGAAAGTAAAGCAACTTATTGTGCTCAAAGAATTGAAAGAGATGGAAAAATAGATTGGACAAAAAATGCTGATGAAATTTATAACTTCATTAGAGCACAGTCTGAACCATATCCATGTGCATTTACTATTTACGATAATAAAAAAATTAAAATCTTAAAATCAAATAAAATTGATAAAATATACTTTGGAACTCCAGGACAAATATTATCTGTTAATAAGAAATCAGTTATAATTTCCTGTGGAAATAATAGTGCTTTAGAATTATTAGATTGTAAATTAAAAAATACAATTTATCTTTCTTCGGAAATATTTAAAACGATAAAAGCTAGATTATAATTTAAGGGCCCATAGCTCAATTGGTTAGAGCAACGGACTCATAATCCGCAGGTTCGGGGTTCAAGTCCCTGTGGGCCCACAAATGAGTAGCCATGATTATATAAAAAATTCAAAAAATGAGAATATTTTAATTAATATAAACGGAGAATTATTTCATAGATCAGAAGCTAAAATATCTGTATTTGATAGTGGATTTTTATTGGGTGATGGTGTTTGGGAAGGAATAAGGCTGCACAAAAAACAGCTAGTCTTCATTGAAGATCATATTAATAGAATATTTGCAAGTGCGAATGGAATTTCATTAGATGTCCCATTTTCTAAAAAAGATATTATTTTTGAAATAAATAAAGTTTTATTAGCAAATAAAATGGAGGATGATATTCATATTCGTTTTATTATTTCAAGAGGTAATAAAATTACTCCTTATCAAAACCCTAATGCTAATGTTGGTCCTGTTAATTTTGTCATTATTCCAGAATTTAAAAAAACTGATCCGAAAACATATTCAAATGGAATTAAAATAGGTAGGGTGGATAATATTAGACCAACTGAAATGATGCTAAATCCTCAATATAACACACTCAGTAAATTGAATTGTATTTTGGCAAGCATTGAAGCAAATAGACTTAGTTATGATGAAGGTATTATGAACGATATTAATGGGAATATTAGTACATGCAATTCAACCAACTTATTTTTTATAAAAAATAATAAAGTTATAACATCAACTGGCGATTATTGCTTAAATGGTATTACAAGGGGTAAAATTATCCAAATTTGTAATGAAAATAATATTAAATGTTTACAAAAGAATTTTACCTTTGAAGAAATAAAAAATTGTGAGGAAGCGTTTGTAACTGGGACTTTTGCAGGAGTAATTCCAGTAAGAATGATTGAAAAGAGCTTGCTTAATTCAACCAAAGAAAATTCATTAACAAATCGTATAAGATTATTATATAATAAAAAAATTAATGAATACATCAACTTAAAATGATAATTGCTTGCTGGTCTGGACCAAGAAATATTTCTACGGCACTAATGAGGTCTTGGTCTTCCCGAAAAGACTCATTTGTATTAGATGAACCATTTTATGCACATTATTTAAAAAAAAATCAAATTAATCACCCCATGTCTGCAGAAATAATCAATTCATACCCAACCTCATATGATTCAATAGTTAAATTGATTACATCCACTATACCTAAAAATAAAAAAATTTGGTATCAAAAACATATGGCTCACCATATAGATCAAAGTTCGAATTTAGATTGGACAAAGGGAATAAAGAATGCAATTCTTTTAAGACACCCATCATTAGTAATTAATTCATTTTCAAAAAAATTTAAATTAAATGATTCAAAACAACTTGGATATGAACAACAATATATCATTTACCAATATTTGAAAAGTCAAAATAAAAAGGTATTTATTGTTGATACAGAAGTTTTCCTAGATGACCCCGAACAATATTTAAGGAATTGGTGTAGATTTTTAAAAATTAAATTTGATAAAAATATGCTAAAATGGGATAAAAATTTTAATAAATATGATGGATTATGGGGTAAACATTGGTACAAAAATGTAAACAACTCAACAGGATTTGAAAAAAATAGGGATAGCACTAAAAAAATACCTGATAAATATTCTACTATTTATGATGAGTCTATGATTTTTTATAATAAATTGATTAACTTAATAAAATGAAAAAAAATAAATTTTCTCTTCATGAAACTTCAATAGTTGATGATAATTGCACAATAGGTAAAAATACTAGTATTTGGCATTATTCTCACGTTCAAAATAATGTAAAAATTGGGGAAAACTGTACTCTAGGGCAAAATGTTAATATAGGTTCAAATGTTGAGATAGGTAATTATGTAAAAATTCAAAATAATGTTTCAGTATATGAAGGTGTTACACTGGAAGATTATGTTTTTTGCGGGCCTTCATGTGTTTTTACAAATGTTTTGTTACCAAGATGTGAATTTCCACAAAGAGGGGGTGAATTTTATCAACCTACGTTAGTTAAGAAATCAGCATCAATAGGTGCAAATGCGACTATTGTTTGTGGCAATACTATTGGAAAGTATGCTTTGGTAGGTGCAGGAGCTGTTGTAACAAAGAATGTCCCAGATTTTGCTTTAGTATTAGGGAATCCTGCCAAAATTGTTGGGTGGGTAGATAAAAAAGGAAATAAACTATCTTTCAGAAATGACATTAGTAATTGTGGTAAATATAAGCTTAATAAAGAAAACAATATTTTAACAGAAATTAGCTGATGTCTTTTTTTTAAAACTATGGTCACAACCTACATGGATAAAATGGATTATTTATTTAGCTATCGTATATATATTATTTTTAATTAAAGAGGCATTTGCTATTGTCTTATGGTTTCTTTTTTGTATTATTTTATACTATATCATTTTCGCTAATAATGTATTTAAAACAAGGACATATTATGAAAAAAATAATTTTTAGTTTTTTATTATGCACCTTGATTTCTTGCCAAGAAAATAGACCTCATGGAAATCAGTATAATCTGCCAGAATTAACTACAAACAACTACCTAATAGGCAATTTAAATGAAAATCGTTCATCGTATCGTGTATCATTTTACGATATTAATATTGATTTTAACATTGATGAAAAATCATTAAGTGGTTTTGTTACAATTAAAGCTGAGAGTATTAGAGATTTCAATATATTACAGATTGATTTAGCTGAAAACTTAAATATCGAAAAAATAACTCATAAGAATGAAGAATTACTTTTTTCAAGAGAGTTTGATGCTGTTTTAATTAATTTTCCAACAACGATAAAAAAAGATAGTATGTTTGAATTTACTGTTTTTTATGAAGGTATTCCTCAAAGTGCAGATAACCCGCCTTGGGCAGGAGGTTTTACTTGGTCTAAAGATAAAGATGGACGTGATTGGATTGCTGTTTCTTGTGAAGGAGAAGGTGCAAGAATTTGGTGGCCAAATAAGGATCATATTACAGCTGAGGGAGATAGTGTAAGAATGGTTTACACAGTTCCTTCAAATTTAGTAGCAGTTGGAAATGGAAAATTAAGAAGTGTAAACAAATCAGGTGATAAAACTACCTATGAATGGTTTGTTCAGAACCCAATTAATAATTATAACATATCTGTGCAAATTGGAAATTACGTTACTGTACAAGATACATTCAAAAAAGATGATACAACTCATTTTATGAATCATTATGTTTTAGATTATAATAAGCAATTAGCTTCAAATTATTTTATTCAATCAAAAGAAATAATTCGTTTTTATGAAAAATATTTTGGTGACTATCAATGGTACGAGGATGGCTATAAACTAGTTGAAGTTCCATATCTTGGGATGGAACATCAGTCGGCAGTGACATATGGAAATGGATTTAGTATTTATAATGGAGTAAGAAGCAAAAGTTGGCCAATGTATGGAGTTGTAGATCCTTTAATTATTCATGAAACAGGACATGAATGGTTTGGCAATAGTGTAACTGCATCTGATCCTACACATATTTGGATTCATGAAGGGTTGCAAGTTTATTCTGAAGCAATATATTTTGAAGATAGATTTGATAGCTATGAAGTCGGTGTTCATTATTTAAACAGCATTAAAAATAGAATTGTAAATGAAATACCGATTGTAGGAAAAGAAAACGAAAATCATTGG
>MDSV01005649.1_pt1 | contig 33852 bp, 47 predicted proteins | sample 810851 | NCBI WGS metagenome assembly MDSV01 (sample SAMN05326640, study PRJNA326480) | marine metagenome | isolation source: seawater | place: Atlantic Ocean: North East | collected 2012 | reverse complement strand
TGAACCAAAAGCTGAAGCAAAAGCTGAAGCAAAAGCTGAAGCAAAAGCTGAAGCAAAAGCTGAAGCAAAAGCTGAAGCAAAAGCTGATACAAATGAAAGTAAAGAATCTAAATAATTGAGAAAAACATGGATCTTAAAGTTCAGAAATCAGGAAAAAAACAAGCAGGCAAAATTAGTGTTGCCGATAATGTTTTTGCAGCTGAGTTTAATGAGCCACTAATACATCAGGTTTTAGTTTCATATATGGCGGGATCTCGTTCGGGTACAAAAGCTCAAAGGTCACGTTCGGATGTAAGAGGTGGAGGCAAGAAGCCATGGAGGCAAAAGGGAACAGGGCGAGCAAGAGCTGGGACTATTCGTAGCCCATTGTGGCGTGGCGGCGGTGTTACTTTTGCTGCAAAGCCACGTGATTATAGTAAAAAAGTAAATAAGAAAATGTATAAAGGGGCCATACGCTCAATTTTATCTGAGCTTGTAAGGCAAGAAAGATTTTTATGTGTTGATGAATTCGATATTAAAAATTCAAAAACAAAATCAGTAAAGGATAAGTTAAACAAACTTGGTTTAAAGGAAGTTTTAATTATTACAGAGACACTCACGGAAAATTTATTTTTGGGAGCTAGGAATATCCCTAAAGTCGATGTAATGGATACTAATGAAATCGATCCGTATTCTTTAATTGGTTTTGAAAAAGTTTTAATAACTCAAGCAGCTGTTGAAAAAGTTGAGGAATGGCTGTCATGAGTGAGCAGAGAATAATGTCAATATTACTAGAACCAAAGGTTACTGAGAAATCTACAATGATAGGCGAATTAAATAATCAATACGTATTTAAAGTTGCTAAAAGTGCAACCAAGCCTGAAATAAAGAAAGCAGTTGAATTAATGTTTGATGGAGCCGAAGTAGAATCAGTACGTGTTTCAAATGTAAAAGGAAAGAGAAAAATTTTTAAGAGACTACCAGGTAAGCGCGCTGATTGGAAAAAAGCGTATATCAAATTAAAGCCTGGTTTTGACATCGATTTTATGGGCAACGGGTAAAGCGAGGTTTTTAGACGATGGTACTAATGAATCCAAAACCAACATCGGCAGGTCGTAGATCGATGATTAAAGTGGTTAGCCCTGAATTGCATAAAGGGAAACCTCATGAGCCTTTATTAGAAAAACAAAATAAATATGCAGGGCGTAATAACAACGGTCGTATAACAGTTCGCCATCGAGGCGGAGGTTCCAAACAACGTTACAGACTAATAGATTTTAAAAGAGATAAAGATGGTCTGTTAGCTAAGGTTGAGCATATTGAATATGATCCAAATAGGACCGCTCATATTGCATTATTGTTATATGTTGATGGCGAGAGGAGATACATAGTTGCGCCAAATGGGATTAAACCTGGAGATGAAATAATGTCAGGAACTGAAGCAGCTATTCAAGTCGGCAATTGTATGCCGATGAGAAATATGCCTCTTGGTACGACTATTCATTGTATTGAGCTTAAGCCTGGTGGAGGTGCTCAGCTTGTTCGGAGTGCCGGAGCATCGGCACAATTAGTAGCAAAGGAAGGTCACTATGTGACTATAAGGCTTCGTTCTAGTGAGATGCGAAAAGTTTTATCTGAATGTCGCGCAACCATCGGTGAAGTTAGTAATAGCGAACATCAATTACGCTCGTTAGGTAAAGCCGGCGCAAAAAGATGGAGAGGCGTACGTCCTACAGTTCGTGGTGTTGCAATGAATCCAGTTGATCATCCACATGGTGGAGGAGAAGGTCGTACCTCTGGGGGGCGTCATCCAGTAAGTCCATGGGGCACCCCAACAAAAGGTTACAAAACAAGAAAAAATAAACGAACTGACAATTTAATTGTTCGTAAACGAAAATCGCAGAGGGTTAAATAGTGGCACGTTCAATAAAAAAAGGACCATTTGTCGATCATCACCTTTTAAAGAAGGTTGAAATAGCAAAGGATACCAACGACAAACGCCCAATTAAGACATGGTCACGACGCTCAATGGTTATGCCTGAAATGGTTGGTCTAACAATTGGAATACATAATGGTAGAGATCATGTACCTATATATGTTTCTGAAAATATGGTGGGCCATAAATTAGGTGAATTTGTTCTTACAAGAACATTTCGTGGTCACGTAGCAGATAAAAAAACATAAACAATATAATTTAAGAAATGACAACATCAGCAACATTAAAATTTACACATCTATCTCCACAAAAAATGAGATTGATAGCGGATCAGATACGCGGCATGTCAGTTGACCGTGCGGTCACTTTGCTCTCGTTTAGCAATAAAAAAGGGGCAAAGATTGTTAAAAAAGTTCTCGAGTCAGCTATTGCAAATGCCGAAAACAATGATGGTGCCGACATAGATGAGCTTAAGGTGTCATCAATAGAAGTAAACCAAGGTCCAACAATGAAACGATTACGTCCTCGTGCTAGAGGTCGGGCCGATAGAATACTAAAAAGATCTAGTCATTTGATAGTAAAGGTCTCAGAAAAAGGAGCGCAATAAGAATTATGGGCCAAAAAGTACATCCAACTGGAATACGTCTTGGGATAATAAAAGACTGGACGTCAACTTGGTATGCAGATACCAAAAATTACGCAAACTATCTTAATGCCGATATAAAAGTTCGTGATTATCTTAGGAAAAAATTATCAAATGCATCTGTTAGCCGTATTCAAATTGAAAGACCAGCAGGTAATGCAAGAGTAATTATTTATACTGCACGTCCCGGAATTGTAATAGGTAAAAAAGGAGAAGATATAGAGCGCTTACGTCAAGAGGTATCGAAAATGATGGGTGTTCCAACACATGTTAGTGTTGAAGAAATTCGCAAACCAGAGTTAGACGCATTTCTTGTTGCTGAGAGCGTGGCCCAGCAGATTGAGAGACGCATCATGTTTAGAAGAGCTATGAAGCGCGCCGTTACAAATACAATGCGTTTAGGTGCAGAAGGCATAAAAATTACTGTAAGCGGAAGATTAAATGGTGCGGAAATAGCACGAACTGAATGGTATAGGGAGGGCAGAGTTCCTTTGCATACCTTGCGAGCAGATATAGATTACGCATCAACAGAAGCAAGCACAACATACGGTATTATCGGTGTGAAAGTATGGCTTTTTAAGGGTGAGATTTTCGGATACGAAAAAGATACAGAAGAACAAACACAAAATGAAATTAATACAAATACTAAGAAGGGATAGGAACTAAAAGTGTTACAACCCAAAAGAACAAAATTTAGGAAACAAAGTAAATCACGTAATCGTGGCTTAGCTACAACTGGAAATAAAGTGAGCTTTGGAGAGTATGGTTTAAAAGCTGTTGGGAGAGGGCGTATAACAGCTCGTCAAATAGAAGCTGCTAGACGTGCATTAACGCGAAAAGTAAAACGAGGAGCAAAAGTTTGGATCAGAATATTTCCCGATAAACCAATTACAAAGAAACCTTTGGAAGTACGACAAGGTAAAGGTAAAGGGAGTGTTGAATACTGGGTTGCGCAAATTCAGCCAGGCAAAATGCTCTATGAAATGGAGGGTGTTCCTGAGGATTTGGCGCGGGAAGCATTTGAGCTTGCCTCAGCTAAATTACCAATCAAAACGGCTTTTGTAGCAAGGACGTTGTTGTAATGAAAACATCTGAATTAAGAGAAAAGTCAAATGAAGAGCTACAAACTCTATTGACAGAGGAACTACGTTCACAATTTAATTTGCGCATGAGGAAAGGCACTGGTCAATTGGATAAGCCGAGCGAGATTAAAAAGACAAGAAGAAATATTGCGAGAATAAATACTATTCTTAATGAGAATAAAAGCTCCATAGACAAGGAAAAATCATGAGCACGGAAAATTTGAAAAATAAAACAGTAACAGGAACTGTTATTAGTTCAAAAATGGATAAAACAATTTCAGTGTGTATAGAAAGGACTGTTAAGCATCCGCTTTATGGGAAGTATATTAAGCGATCAACTAAAGTGATGGTGCATGATGAAGTTAATGAATGCACTGAAGGTGACGTAGTTATAATTGAATCATCAAGACCATTGTCAAAGAATAAGTCTTGGCGATTACAAAAGATTGTTAGTAAGGCACAAACTATTTAAAGGCGATTGGAAAAAGTATTTATGATACAAATGCAAACAATACTTGATGCAGCTGATAACAGTGGTGCACGTCGCCTAATGTGCGTAAAAGTTTTGGGCGGCTCAAAACGACGATATGCTAATGTCGGCGATGTTATTAAAGTAAGTATTAAAGAAGCTATTCCTCGAGGAAAAGTAAAAAAAGGCGAGGTATATAATGCTGTTGTTGTTCGAACTCGCAAAGGAGTCCGCAGAGGAGATGGTTCATTGATACGTTTTGATGGAAATGCCGCAGTACTATTAAATGCGCAATTACAGCCAATAGGTACTCGTATTTTTGGCCCTGTAACACGTGAGCTTCGAGGATTAAATTTTATGAAAATTGTTTCCCTCGCTCCAGAGGTATTATAAATAATGAGTCGTTTAAAAAAAGGTGATGAGGTAATTGTTATAGCTGGCCGCGATAAAGGTAAAAGAGGAGTGGTTTTGTCTGTAATGAATGATATTAATAAGTTAACTGTTGAAAATATTAACATGATAAAAAAACATACTAAGGGAAATCCGGCACAAGGTACTCCAGGCGGTATAATTGAAAAAGAATCGCCCATCGATCAATCAAATGTCGCTATATGGAATTCAATTACAAACAAACAAGACCGAATTGGTTATAAATATTTAGAGGATGGCCAGAAAGTTCGTTATTTTAAATCAAATAAAGAAGTCGTAGATATTTAAGGGTTTATAATTATGGCTACATTACAAGAACATTATAAAGAGACTATAACTAAAGAGCTGACCAAGCAATTTGGATATAAGTCTTGTATGGAAATCCCAAAAATTACTAAAGTTACTTTAAATATGGGTTTAGGTGAAGCTGTTGCTGATAAAAAAATAATCGAAAAAGCAGTAAGCGATATGACTCAGATTGCAGGTCAAAAACCTATTGTAACAAAAGCTCGTAAATCAATTGCTAATTTTAAAGTTCGTGAGGACTGGCCAATTGGATGTAAAGTTACTCTTAGACGTGAACGCATGTATGAATTTCTAGAGCGCTTAATTTCGATAGCAATACCTCGTATTAGAGATTTTCGTGGACTAAATGCTAAGTCGTTTGATGGACGTGGTAATTATAGTATAGGCATAAAGGAGCAAATTATTTTTCCTGAGATTGATTTTGATAAAATTGATTCTATCCGAGGAATGGATATTACAATTACTACATCTGCTCGAACAAATGAAGAAGCATTAGCATTATTAACATCGTTTAAGTTACCAATTAAGTCTTGAGGGTTATTTGATATGGCAAAAATGTGCATGATTAATCGCGAAATAAAAAGAATACGTATGGTTAATAAATTTTCTTCGAAAAGAACAGAATTAAAAGCTATTGTTAAGGACGTATCTTTGGGTGATGACGAGCGTAGAGAGGCTCGCGAAAAATTAAATAAACTACCTAGAGATGCGAATCCTATACGCATTCGAAATCGTTGTTCGATTACGGGTCGTGCCCATGGGTATTACAGAAAATTTGGTTTAGCTCGTAATAAATTAAGAGAAGCAGCTATGCGTGGTGATATTCCAGGTTTAGTGAAAGCAAGTTGGTAAAATAAATGAGAGAGATATTTATATAATGAGTATGTCAGACCCAATATCAGATATGTTAACACGTATCCGTAATTCATTGCAGCGTAATAAAAACACTGTAACTATGCCATCTTCAAAATTAAAAGTTGCTATAGCTAACATTTTGAAACAAGAAGGCTACATTAAGGATTATAAGGTTGAGGAACATCAGGAAAAAACTTCTTTGGTGATTGAATTGAAATATTTTCAAGGTAAGCCAGTTATAGAATCATTAAAACGTATTAGTCGTCCAAGTTTGCGTTCATATAAATCGGCTAACGAATTACCAAAAGTAATGGGCGGTTTAGGTGTGGCAATTATTTCAACAGCAAAAGGTGTTATGACAGATAAATCAGCGCGAGAACATGGTATTGGCGGTGAAGTGTTGTGTTTTATTTCATAGAAATGGATCAATTAAATTATGTCTAGAATCGCAAATAACCCAATAAGCATACCTAAAGGTGTCGAGGTTAATATATCCAAGCATTTGGTTACTATCAAAGGAACTAAGGGAGAATTGACACATAATATTCATCCTTTGGTAAAGCTTGAACAAGTAGACGATGTTATAAAAACATCTACAAAGGATAAAAGTAAATTTGCAAAAGCTCTTTCAGGGACAACTCGTGCACTAGTTCAAAATATAATAACAGGCGTGAGCGAAGGTTTTGAACGTAAACTTGAAATAACGGGTGTTGGATATCGTGCTGCAGTATCGGGCAAGACGTTAAATCTAACGTTAGGTTTTTCTCACCCAGTTGTATTCCAAATTCCCGATGGAGTTACAATTGAAACACCTAGTCAGACTGAAATCGTTATAAAGGGGAATAATAAACAACAGGTGGGCCAAGTTGCTGCAAATATTCGGGCATACAGACCACCTGAACCTTATAAAGGAAAAGGGGTTCGTTATTCCGATGAAAGAATTGTTCGAAAAGAAGCTAAAAAGAGTTAGTTATGAGTAAAAAGACAGATAGATTAAGACGTGCGAAAAAGACACGCGAAAGAATCAAAAGAACTGGTTCAGATCGCCTATGTGTTCATAAAACACCAAAGCATGTTTATGCACAAGTGATCTCGTCAAATACTTCACAAGTATTAGCCAGCGCCTCTAGTCTCGATAAAGAAGTAAGAAGCCATATTAAATATAGTGGAAATATGGAGGCAGCAACCATTGTTGGTGGAATTTTAGCTGAACGCGCAAAAAAAGCAGGTGTTAAAAAAGTTGCTTTTGATCGTTCAGGATTTAAATTCCATGGTCGTATTCAGGCACTTGCTAATGCGGCACGTGAAAATGGATTGGAATTTTAAGAGATGAAATTATGAAATTAGAAAATTCAATAACAGGAAACGAAGATCTTCAAGAAAAACTTGTTGCGGTAAATAGGGTAGCAAAAGTAGTTAAAGGGGGTCGGCAATTTGGTTTTGCAGCATTAACCGTTGTTGGTGACGGTAATGGGCGTGTAGGTATTGGGCGTGGAAAATCACGGGAAGTTCCTTTAGCTATACAAAAAGCTATGGAGGATGCGCGTCGAAGCATGATATCTGTTTCAGTTAATGAGGGAACACTTCAATATGCTGTCACATCAGAATATGGAGCAGCAAAAGTTTATATGCAACCAGCATCTGAGGGTACTGGAATCATAGCAGGCGGACCAATGCGTGCTGTTTTTGAGGTTGTGGGTATAAATAATGTTTTAGCAAAATCAATTGGTTCAACAAATCCGATTAATGTAATTAGAGCCACGATTAAAGGGCTTGAGTTAATGTCATCACCTGAACACGTAGCCGCAAAACGCGGTAAATCAATAAAAGAAATAACTAGTTAACATGGCGAAGAAAAAGAAAAAAACTACCAATAAATTAAAGGTGACACTACTTAAGAGTGTAAATCGCCGAACTAAACAACATAAGTCATGTATCAGTGGACTTGGCTTGCGTCGTATTGGTCATAGCGTGACAGTTGACGATACACCAGAAGTACGCGGCATGATTAATAAGACATCGTACTTACTGACTGTTGAAGAGGATATTTAGACTAATGCGCTTAAATACTCTAAAGCCGAATCAAGGGTCGACTTCAAATAGCAAGCGACCTGGTCGAGGCATTGGCTCGACTATTGGTAAGACCGCTGGTCGTGGTCATAAGGGACAAAAGTCTCGTGCCGGAGGGTATCACAAGGTTGGTTTTGAAGGTGGACAAATGCCTTTGCAGCGACGTTTACCGAAAGTCGGATTTACCTCTCGCATAAGTCGCGTTACCGCAGAAATTAGATTACATGAACTAGCAAGTCTTGACATAGAGGTTATCGATATTCAGGCTCTTAAATCTGCACGTTTGATTAATAAAAACATACAACGAGCCAAGATTATTTTATCAGGAAAGATAGAAAAGCCATTGAAAACAAAAGGTTTAATGATTACAAAAGGCGCAAGAAATGCTATTGAAAAAGCCGGAGGCAAAGTAGAAGATTAAATGGCTACATCAACTTCATCACTTCCTGGAGGTCTTGCAGGCCTTGGAAAATTAAAAGAACTTCGACAAAGACTTTTCTTTGTACTAGTAGCGTTGTTTGTATATAGAGTTGCTACTCATATTCCGGTTCCTGGAATTAACCCTGTAGCATTGGCTGAACTGTTTAATCAGCAACGAGGCACTATATTAGATATGTTTAATATGTTTTCGGGCGGCGCTTTAAGCCGTTTTTCAGTGGTAGCTCTTGGTATTATGCCATACATATCAGCATCAATTATTATGCAGTTGTTATCAGTTGTCGATCCAAAATTAAAACAACTGAAGAAAGAAGGTGAGTCAGGTAGAAGAAAAATAACTCAATATACACGATACGGAACGGTTTTTTTGGCAACCTTTCAAGCATTTGGTGTTGCTATAGCATTAGAAGGCCAGCAAGCAACAGGACAGGCAGTTGTTATGGATCCAGGTATTGGATTTAGAGTTGTTGCAATTACCACACTGGTAACAGGCACAATGTTTTTGATGTGGCTAGGAGAGCAAATAACAGAACGCGGCATTGGTAACGGTATCTCTATGATAATTTTTGCGGGTATTGTTGCAGGGTTACCCGCAGCTATTGGTGGAACATTAGAACTTTCAAGAACTGGCGAGATGCATTTATTAGCCGTTTTTTCCCTGTTCGCGTTAGCAATAGTGGTTACTGGTTTTGTTGTTTTTGTTGAAAGAGGACAACGAAGAATAACTGTTAATTATGCAAAAAGACAAGTTGGCAGGAAGATGTATGGAGGGCAAGCGAGCCACCTTCCTTTAAAATTAAATATGGCCGGGGTAATACCACCGATATTTGCTTCAAGCCTGATATTGTTTCCTGCAACAATTGCGGGCTGGTTTAGTCAGAGTGAAGGGATGGATTGGCTGCAAGATTTTGCAACAACATTGTCACCAGGTCAGCCAATTTATGTATTATGTTATGCAGCAGGGATAATATTTTTCTGTTTTTTCTACACAGCAATGGTATTTGATCCTCGTGAAACCGCAGATAATCTTAAGAAGTCAGGGGCATTTATTCCAGGGATGAGACCGGGAGAACAAACAGCAAATTATCTTGATAAGGTGTTAACAAAATTAACTCTAGCAGGCGCTGTTTATATTACATCTGTTTGTTTATTGCCCGAGTTTTTAATTGTTAAATTTAATGTACCTTTTTATTTTGGTGGAACATCGCTATTAATTATTGTTGTAGTTGTTATGGACTTTATGTCGCAAATACAAGCGCATTTAATGTCTCATCAATATGAAGGTTTGATGAAAAAGGCTAATCTTAAGGGGCATGGAAGACGTTAATAGACGTTTCTTTGGAGATTTAGTATGAAAGTTAGAGCATCAGTGAAGAGAATATGTCGTAACTGTAGAATAATTAGGCGTAACAGAGTAGTTCGCGTGATTTGTATCGATCCTCGTCATAAACAACGTCAAGGCTAAGAAAAAATGGAGACTATAAAATAATGGCACGTATTGCGGGAGTAAATATCCCAGATAATAAGCATATAAATATTGCATTGACATATATATATGGTATCGGCCTCACTAGAGCACAGAAAATTTGCGATACTCTAAATATAAAATATTCAATCAAAGTCAATCAGCTAACCGAAGCCGATTTAGACAGTATACGTAATGAGGTTGCAAAATTTAATCTTGAGGGTGATTTAAGAAGAGAAGTTTCAATAAATATTAAACGTTTAATGGATCTTGGCACTAATCGGGGGATTCGACATCGTCGAGGACTCCCAGTGAGAGGGCAACGAACAAGTACTAATGCACGAACACGTAAAGGCCCCAAGAAAATGATTAAGAAATAAATATAAGGTTATATAAGATATGGCAAAGACAGCAATAAAGAGTCGAAAGAAAGTAAAGAGAAATGTTCTTGATGGGATCGCGCATATACACGCGTCTTTTAATAACACTATTATTACAATCACTGATCGAGAAGGTAATACTCTATCGTGGGCTACCTCTGGTGGAAGTGGGTTTCGCGGGTCTCGTAAAAGTACACCTTTTGCAGCACAGATTGCTTCCCAAAAGGCAGGGGAGGCCGCAAAAGAATTTGGTTTACAGAACTTGGAAGTTTTAATAAAAGGTCCTGGGCCAGGTCGTGAATCTGCAGTTCGCGCACTCAATACAGTTGGTTTTAAAATTACAAATATAACAGATGTAACCCCAATACCACATAACGGGTGTCGCCCACCCAAAAAACGTCGAGTCTAGTTAGGAGTTTTATTATGGCACGTTATTTAGGACCAAAATGCAAACTTAGCCGACGCGAAGGGACGGATTTGTTTTTAAAAAGTCGAGCTAGACCAATAGAAACAAAATGTCAGATTGATAAGACCCCAGGTATGGCAGTTTCACGTCCAGGAAGAATGTCTGACTATGCATTGCAATTAAGGGAAAAACAAAAATTACGAAGAATTTATGGTGTTTTAGAAAAACAATTTCGTAGATATTATAAAGAAGCAGCACGCAGAAAAGGATCAACGGGTGAAAATTTATTACAAATTCTGGAATGTCGATTAGATAATGTTGTTTATCGGATGGGTTTTGGGTCGACACGCAATGAAGCGCGTCAATTAATTTCTCATAGAACAATTTTAGTTAACGATCAAAGTGTTAACATCCCCTCTTTTCAAGTGAAGCCCAGCGACAAAGTTACAATTAGAGAAAAGAGTAGAAAACAATTAAGAATTCAGGATGCCTTAGGTGTTGCAGAGCAATATGGTTTTCCAGATTGGGTTGAAGTGGACCCTAAAAGTATGGAAGGTACTTTCAAGTCTATACCGGATAGAAGTGAACTACCTTCTGAAATTAATGAGCAATTGGTTGTGGAATTGTATTCAAAGTAATTTACGTGTGGAGGAATATCGCGCATGTCAACAATAATGAAAGAACTGTTAAAGCCTAGCAAGTGCACAGTAAATGAGAAAGATAATAAAACATCTGAAATTATTATCGAGCCATTGGAAAGGGGTTTTGGCCATACACTTGGTAATGCATTACGCCGTGTTTTGTTATCGGCAATGCCTGGTTGTGCAGTTACTGAGCTTGAGATTTTGGAGCCAGAAGTTTTACATGAATATACAACAATGGAAGGTGTTCAGGAGGATGTGACAGATATCATTCTAAATCTAAAAGGCCTAGCTATAATCATGCATTCGAATGATGAAGCTACACTGACTTTGAAAAAAAGTGGACCTGGAGAAGTTTGTGCAAGAGATATTACAGTTGATCATGATGTTGAAATAGCAAACCCAGATCATCCAATAGCTAATTTAACGAAAGCAGGTCAACTGAGCATGGTTATGAAAGTTGTTCGTAGTCGAGGATATAAGCCTGTAATTGCTGGGGGAAAAGATGATGAACAGACTATAGGCAAAATAAAATTAGACGCCTCTTTTAGTCCTGTTACACGTGTTTCTTATGATGTTGGTAATGCTAGAGTTGAACAACGCACGGATTTAGATAAGTTAATTTTACAATTAGAAACAGATGGGACAATAGAACCAAATGATGCTATTCGCGAAGCTGCAACGATACTGAGAAACCAATTAGTCATATTCGTTGATCTTGAAGCGGAAGAGGCAATAGAAGCAAGTAAAATTAGTGAGCCCGAAGTCGATCCAATTTTATTAAGGCCAGTTGATGATCTTGAGTTGACTGTTCGTTCTGCAAATTGTCTAAAGGCGGAGAGCATTTATTATATTGGTGATCTAATCCAACGAACGGAAGTAGAGTTGCTCAAAACTCCAAACTTAGGAAAAAAGTCACTAACAGAGATAAAGGACATACTAGCAACACGCGGATTATCATTAGGCATGCATTTGGATAATTGGCCGCCTACTGGGTTTAATAATCAAGAAGCTGTATCGGTATAATTTGAAGAGAGAAAAATAATGCGTCATCGTGAAAGTGGAAGAAAGTTAAATCGTAATAGTTCGCACCGAAAGGCTATGTTTAGAAATATGGCGGTATCGCTTATCGAGCATGAAATGATAAAGACTACTTTGCCTAAAGCGAAGGAATTACGTCGAATAGCCGAACCTTTAATAACAATGGCAAAAATTGATAATGTAGCAAAAAGGCGTCTGGCATTTTCACGTCTTCGTGATAGAGGTATTGTCACAAAACTGTTTAATGAATTAGGTCCGAGATATAAGGAACGCCCCGGCGGTTATTTACGTATATTAAAATGTGGTTTTAGAACTGGCGATAAAGCGGCAATGGCAATAGTTGAACTTGTAGATCGACCTAAAATATCAGAGAGTGATGAAAAATAGCTAATTTGAACTTATGCTAGTTCAATCATCTAGTTTATTTTTTAATAATTGGTTAACTTGAGATGGATTTGCCTTACCTTTTGATTTTTTCATGATTTGACCCACAAAGAAACTAATAAGTTTTTGTTTTTTCTCGTCAGTTGATTTTTTATATTGATCCACTTGAGTTTTATTCTCATTAATAGCTTCATCAACAAATTTTTCAATTTCCTTTGAGTCTGTAACTTGCTGAAGATTTTTATCCTTAATAATTTCTTTTGCATTTCCCTCGCCATTCCACATTGCTTCAAAAACTATTTTTGCGATTTTGCCAGAAATTGTATTATTTTTTATAAGATTTATCATTTCTCCTAGCATTTTTGATGAAACAGGATTATTTTTTAAGTTTTTATTTTCTTTATTTAGTGCAGCCGAGAGATCTCCCATAATCCAATTTGCGCATATTTTTGGATCATCTGTTATTTTTAGAGTTTCTTCAAAATAATAAGCAATATCTGGGTTTATGGTTAAGTTGATACTGTCATACTCTGATAATCCTAATTCTTTTATAAAACGTGCTCTTTTTTCATCTGGTAATTCGGGTATTTGTTTTTTAATTTTAATTTTCATTTCATCTGAGATGAAAATTGGCAGTAGGTCTGGGTCTGGAAAATATCTATAATCATTAGCCTCTTCTTTGCTTCGCATTGGGCGAGTTTCATTTTTATTAGGATCATATAGGCGAGTTTCCTGTGTAATTCTTTTTCCAGACTCGATTGAATCTATTTGACGACTAACTTCATAATTAATAGCAGATTCAATAAATTTAAAAGAGTTAAGGTTTTTTATTTCTGTGCGAGTACCCAATTCTTTCTCATCGATATGTCTAACTGAAACATTTGCATCACATCGAAACGATCCTTCTTGCATATTACCGTCACAGATCTCTAGATATTGGACAAGAGAATGTATTTTTTTTAAATAACTTATAGCTTCTTTTGCATTATTCATATCGGGTTCTGAAACAATCTCAAGCAAAGGATTTCCAGCACGGTTTAGGTCAATTGCAGTATTATTTCCAAATTCTCCATGAATCGATTTTCCAGCATCTTCCTCTAGATGAGCTCTTGTAATTTTTATTACTTTACTCTTCCTTTCTTCTGTTTCTATTTCGATCTGACCGTTAGCTACAATAGGTAACTCGAATTGACTGATTTGATAGCCTTTTGGCAGATCGGGATAAAAGTAGTTTTTTCTAGCAAAAATAGATTTTTCTGGAATCTCAGCTCCTATAGCTAACCCAAATTTTATTGCCATCGAAATTACTTGTTCATTAATAACTGGGAGCACACCTGGCAAACCTAAATCTACTGCGCAAGCCTGTGTATTTGGTGCACCACCATATAGTGTTGATGAGCCTGAGAAAATCTTACTTTTCGTAGCGAGCTGAGCATGTATTTCAAGCCCTATAACGGTTTGCCATTTCATAGGTTTATTGATACCCACTCGGTATTTTTTGATGCCAATCGGTTACTTTTTGATATTGATGCGCCACATTCATTAGTAATGACTCTTGAAAATAGTTACCAATCAATTGCATTCCAACAGGTAACGCATCAATAAAACCAGATGGAATAGAGATTGCTGGCAATCCTGCTAGATTTGCCGAAACGGTATATATATCTGAAAGATACATACTAATTGGATCATTAAGTTTTTCATTCAACTGAAAAGCTGTGCCGGTTGTTGTTGGGCTAGCCAGAATATCAACATTTTTGAAAACTTTTTTAAAATCATCACTTATAATTTGCCTAACCTTCTGTGCTTTTAGATAATATGCGTCATAATAACCAGCTGAAAGAACGTAAGTCCCAATCATAATACGTCTCTTTACTTCTTTACCAAATCCCTCCTGCCTACTTCGACTATATAGATCCATCAGATCTTTTGGATTATCACAGCGATGCCCAAAACGAACACCATCATATCTGGATAAATTAGAGGAACATTCAGCTGGCGCAACAACATAGTACGCAGGAATAGATAATTCTGTATTTGGTAAATCAACATCGATACATTTTGCACCAAGCTTTTCTAATTCTTTTATGCTAGCTTCTGTTATATCAGCAACTTCACTATTTAAATTCTCTTCAAAATATTGTTTTGGTAACCCAATTTTTAATCCTTTTATCGAATTATTTAAAGATTTTGTATAATCTTCTATTTTTTTATCCACCGATGTCGAGTCATGTTTATCAAAACCAGAAATAACATTCATAATTAATGCTGCGTCTTCTGCTGTTTGTGTCATTGGCCCCCCCTGATCGAGGCTCGATGCAAATGCAATCATTCCGTAACGAGAGACTCTTCCATAAGTTGGTTTTAATCCTGTTATTCCACAGAATGACGCTGGTTGTCGTATTGACCCTCCCGTATCAGTACCAGTAGCTGCAGGACATAGTCGTGCTGCAACAGCACTTGCAGATCCACCAGATGATCCTCCTGGAACGCAGCTTACATTCCATGGATTTTTTACTGGACCAAAGAAACTTGTTTCATTTGATGAGCCCATAGCAAATTCATCCATATTAGTTTTTCCTAACATAATAAAACCATTTTCATCCATCCTTTTTACTAATGTTGCATCATAAGGCGCTATAAAATTACTTAGCATTTTAGATCCACAAGTCGTTTTTATTTCATTTACACAAAAAATATCTTTTTGAGCAATCGGGATTCCCGTTAATGGTGTGCAATCGCCACTAGCACGTTTTTTATCAGCAATTTTGGCCTTGTGAATTGCACTTTCTTCAGAAATTGTAATAAAACAATTTAATGAATTATTATGTTTCTTGCAGCGCTCAATATACATACGAGTTAATTCTTCGCTACTTATTTTTTTTAATTCTAATGCAGATGAAAGTTCTGTTAATGTAGATTGGTGCATATTTTAATTAATATATTTTATGATTTTATTTAAATAGATTATTCAATAACTTTAGGTACAAGATAATACCCATCTTTCGTTTCTGCAGAATTTGCCTGAAAATTTTCACGTTGATCAGTTTCCGTGACTTCATCTGTTCTAAGACGTGAAAATAGTTCAAGCGGATGGGCAAGTGGCTCGATATCAGTAGTATCAACCGAATTCATCGTTTTGATTAGTTCTACAATATCCGTCAATTCCTTGGATATACTAGTAATATCCTCATCACCTATCGCTAGCCTTGCCAGTAAAGCGATTTTTTGCACTTCAGATTTATCGATAGACATATAAGTAGTTGTTCTTATTTATTGAAAAAATTAGAGTTTTTGTGTTTCTTGTGCTTGCTCAAAGCTTCGCTCGTTGATAAAGTTACGTATCGGATTATCATAAATTATTGAGTTAATATACAGCATCACAGCAAGCACTATAATTTTAGATGAATACGAAAGTAGTTGCTATATAACATTTAATATTCATCGATATTTGAGTTTATATTGCTGATGGTTATAACAAAATCACAGGTCATATTATGTTTAAACAGATAAGAGGTCTCTTTTCGAATGATTTATCAATTGATTTGGGGACAGCAAATACCCTCATTTATGTACGTAATAAAGGCATAGTTCTCGATGAGCCGTCAGTTGTAGCTATTCGTAAGGATGGAAATAAAATTAGCCCAAAATCAATTCTTGCTGTTGGCGAAGCTGCGAAAAAAATGTTAGGGCGTACTCCTGGACATATTACTGCAATTAGACCTTTAAAAGATGGTGTTATTGCTGATTTCACTGTCACTGAAAAAATGTTGCAGTATTTTATTCATAATGCCCATGGCTCGACATTTTTTAAACCGAGTCCGCGTGTGCTTGTATGTGTTCCTTGTGGCTCAACTCAGGTAGAGCGTCGCGCTATTAGAGAATCAGCAAGCGGTGCGGGTGCACGTACAGTACATTTAATAGAAGAGCCAATGGCTGCTGCAATTGGCGCAGGAATGCCTGTTAGCGACCCAAGAGGCTCCATGGTAGTTGATATAGGTGGTGGTACAACTGAGGTAGCTGTGATTTCATTAAATGGAATTGTTTATTCAGAGTCAATACGTATCGGCGGCGATCGATTTGACGATGCAATAATAAACTATGTCAGACGTAATTATGGCAGCTTAATTGGAGATTCAACAGCTGAAAAAATAAAAAAAGAAATAGGATGTGCTTATCCTGCAAATGAAGTGAATGAGTTAGTTGTAAGAGGTCGAAATCTTGCTGAAGGAATACCAAGAAGTTTTACCTTAAACAGTAATGAGATCTTAGAAGCCTTACAAGAGCCTTTAAGCGGAATTATCGATGCAGTAAAAAATGCTTTAGAAAAGACGCCTCCTGAATTAGGCTCTGATGTTGCCGAGCAAGGCTTAGTGTTAACTGGAGGAGGGGCAAAACTTAAAGATCTAGATAGATTGTTAATGGAGGAATGCGGAGTGCCCGTAATAATTGCCGAGGATCCTCTAACATGTGTCGCAAGAGGTGGCGGCAAATACTTAGAAATGATTGATGAATTCGGACTAGATATTCTTACTATTGATTGATAGAGGAGAGTATTCACATTAGCGATTTGTTTCGAAAGGGAGTATCTATAAATGCTTCTTTCCTATTTTTCCTTATGGTATCAATTACAATTATATATTTTGATAACCAGAAAGATGCCTTGAGAACAGTACGTTCTTTCATATCTACATTAATTCATCCCATAGAATTAATAGCTAGTTTACCTTATCAAATAAAAGATAGTATCGCTGACTTATTAATTTCGCATCAAAATTTATCAGCTGACAATGAAAAATTGATAGAGGAATTACTTTTAATAAGAACGAGATTGCAGAAATATGAAATTATAGAATCTGAAAATCGCCGATTACGTAATCTATTGAAATCAACATTTCGTCTTGAAAATAAAATTCTATTAGCTGAATTAGTGGCTGTTCAGTTAGACTCATTTCAAAAAAAAATTGTTATAAATAAAGGAGAAAAAGACCTAGCTTATGAGGGGCAGCCGGTAGTTGATTCCGGTGGGATTATGGGTCAAATTATCCAAACCAATTCCTTTTCAAGCACAGTACTGTTGATAACCGATCCAAATCACGCTTTGCCAGTTCAAATAAATAGGAATGGCCTACGTGCAATTGCAGTTGGTTCAGGTGAAAGCAACAAACTAATTCTCGAAAATCTTCCCAATCCATTAATTACAAACTCAGACCTTCCAAATAGCGCACATATTATAGTCGGTGATTTAGTAGTTTCATCAGGTCTGGGGCGACGTTTTCCTAGAGATTTCCCTGTTGGTGAAGTGGAAGAGATAAAACAGGATCTTAGTAAATCCTCATCTAAAATAATTGTTAGACCTTTTGCGCAATTTGAAAATATAAGAGAAGTTCTCATGGTTTGGCCAAATCAATATAAAGACTAGTAGTTTTTAGGTAGCAATAAATAATATGCAAATAAAAAGTTATCTTATAATAATTGTGACATTTATTTTTGGCTTTGTTTTATCAGCCATACCTCTGCCTGATACAGTTAGCAACTGGAGACCATCCTTAGTACCGTTGATATTAATTTATTGGTGTATGGCGTTACCAAATAGATTTGGAATAAAATCTGCGTGGTTTTTAGGAATGGTATTCGATGTGCAAAAAAGTTTTGTTCTTGGGCAGCATGCTATTGGCTTTATTTTTTTGGCCTATATTATACTAAAAAATCATAAGCGAATAAGAGTTTATCCATTACCACAACAAGCTATGATCGTTTTTATCTATTTATTAATATACAAAAGCATAATGTTACTAATCATGTTTTTATCGGGCTCTGTACTCCATACATGGTCTTACTGGTTACCGATAGTAACAAGTGTTTTATTATGGCCATTTTTATTTTTGGGTATGAGATATTTCCGACGTAGATATAATATATCTTGAACAAGACTCATGATAAAAAATAACTAATGAGATTTTTTTTTAGAGATCAAGTAGAAGTTATCCTTAAAGATCGGGATAAAGAATCTTCTATTATAAAAAAACGTATATTTATAGTAGGGAGTATTATAGCTTTACTTGTAGGCGGGCTTATCTTCGGGTTATTTTCTCTTGCCGTGGTTCAGCATGAGCATTACACAACCTTATCTAAAACTAACCGTCAAAAAATCTTACCAATAGCCCCAATTAGAGGGTTAATCTATAGCAATGATGGAGTCGTTCTTGCAGAAAATAAACCCACATACAGTCTTCAGGTTATTCCAGAGAAGATAGATGATATTGACAATTTAATTACTAGGCTTAGAGAAATAGTTCATATAGATGATGAAGATATTAAAAAATTTCAATATTTATCTAGTAAAAAAAGACGTTTTGAAAGAGTTGCTTTGAAAGAAAATTTGACAGAAAAAGAAGTCGCGTTATTTTCTGTGAATCGTCATTTATTCTCAAGTGTAGACGTTGTCGAAAGTTTTTACAGAAATTACCCTTTAGGAAAAGATCTTGCGCATAGCATTGGTTACGTATCACGTATTGATGAGAATGATCTCGAAAATATTTCAGAAGCTGGACTAAGTTCGAACTATATCGCTACAACGCATATAGGAAAACTTGGTATTGAGAAATCATACGAATCATTTTTGCATGGAAAGGTTGGCTATCAAAAAGTTGAAGTTAATGCTGAGGGTAGAGTAATTCGTATTCTAGAAAAAACAAGTCCTATATCAGGTAATAATATTTATTTATCCATAGATTTATTATTACAAAAGACTGCTGCTGAGTCATTGGGGGATAGAAAAGGAGCTATTGTTGCAATGGATCCACGAAGTGGAAATATCTTAGCATTTGTAAGTTCGCCTACATATGACCCAAATCAATTCTCAAGTGGTATTAATGCCGCACTATATAAATCATTATTATCATCAAAAAATAAGCCGTTAGTAAATCGGGTTATCCAAGGAAAGTATCCACCAGGGTCAACAATAAAGCCTTTTTTGGGATTAATAGCTTTAGACAATGAAATTAGAAATCTTAGTGATGAGGTTTGGTGCCCCGGTTGGTTTTCTCTAGATGGGCATGATCATCGATATCGTGATTGGAAGAAAGAAGGACACGGACGTACCAATTTGGATAAAGCAATAATAGAGTCATGTGATGTTTTCTTTTATAAGTTAGCTTTTCGGCTAGGTATTGATGAAATATATAGAGGATTATCAGATTTTGGTTTTGGTCAGGTCAGCGGGATCGATATTACTGCCGAAAAAAATGGACTTTTACCCTCTAGAAGATGGAAGAAAGAAAATATTAAGGACCCTTGGTTTCCCGGGGAAACAGTGATTTTAGGTATTGGTCAAGGTTATGCATTAGCTACACCGATGCAATTAGTTGTAGCAACTGCAGCTATTGCAAATAAGGGTATTCTATTTGAACCAAAATTAGTTTCGGGCATAAGTAACCAAGAAGGAATTGGAATTACTACTACTTCAAATAAAATAAAAAATAGAATTCAGTTAAAGAATAATAGTTCTTGGAAAGAAATTCTTAAATCTATGCAAAGTGTTGTGCATGACACAAATGGTACAGCTTGGAAGAGCGGATTAAATGCCGAGTATAATTTTGCTGGAAAAACGGGTACAGCACAGATAATAGGTATAGACCAAGAAAGCGAATACAAAGAGGAAGAAATTCCTGATGACTTAAAGGATCATGCACTTTTTATTGCATTAGCACCAGTTGAGCAACCCGAGATAGCTTTGGCTATAGTGGTAGAAAATGGAGGAGGTGGTTCGAAAACCGCTGCACCAATAGCGAGAAAAATGCTAGATAGTTATTTTTTTAGAAAGGATTCAAATTCAGATGAGTGAATATACCTTGAGTAATAGAGTACATATTGATTTTATACTTACGACACTTATTTTTTCATTATGTTCATTTGGTATTATTATACTCTACAGCGCGAGCGGGCAAAATATAGATCTTGTATATAGTCAGATAGCCAAATTATTCATCGCTTTATTATGTATGATTCTTGTTGCTCAGATTCCACCTGCAAATTTAAATCGCTTATCTTTATTATTATATGTTTTAGGAGTTATTCTTTTAATATTTGTGATTATATTTGGCGATATTGGTAAAGGTGCGCAGCGCTGGCTAGATTTAAAGGTCTTACGATTCCAGCCGTCTGAATTAATGAAAATTGCGGTGCCCATTTTGCTTTCATCCTATTTATCAGATAGATTTTTGCCGCCAAAATTTTTAAGGATTATTTTGTCTTGTATTTTTATAGCGATACCCGTTATTTTGATCGCTAAACAGCCAGATCTCGGTACCGCTTTATTAGTAGCGGTAGCTGGATTTTCAGTTATTTTTATTGCTGGAATATCATGGCGTTTTCTATTTTGTATGAGTATTCTTTTTGCTGCATGCGTACCTTTATTGTGGCATTTTATGCGAGATTATCAGAAGCAAAGGGTGCTAACTTTTTTAGATCCCGAGAGTGATCCATTAGGTGCCGGATATCATATAATTCAATCAAAGATAGCAATTGGATCTGGTGGTTTTACAGGAAAAGGTTGGCTCAATGGAACACAGTCACATCTTGAATTCTTGCCAGAGCGGTCAACAGATTTTATTTTTGCAGTATTATGTGAAGAGTTTGGTATGCTTGGCGTTATCTTTCTATTGTTAATCTATTTGTTAATAGTTTTTCGTGGTTTATATATATCGTATAAAGCTCAAGATGCATTTCGTCAATTATTAGCTGCGGGCATAACATTAACTTTTTTTGTTTATATTATTGTTAATATGGGTATGGTAATTGGACAACTCCCTGTTGTTGGTGTTCCACTACCGCTTGTTAGTTTTGGCGGGACATCAATCGTAACTTTGATGATAGGTTTTGGTATTTTAATGTCAATACACACACACAAAAGATTTTTAAAACGCTAAGATAATTTTTTATGAATATATATTATATTACAAAGATATTACTATTGATTTTTTTCATGACATCACACTCGCATGCAAAAGATATTGATTCGGTAAATAAATTTATATCATATATGCAAGACACACACGGATTTGATAAACAAATATTAATTCCATTATTTGATAATGCTATTATTTCAAATACTATACTGGAGGCAATAAGCAGGCCTGCTGAAAAAAAATTGTTATGGCATCAATACCGTAAAATTTTCATTCAGAAAAAAAGAATTGAGCAAGGTGTTCAGTTTTGGGAAAATAATGAATCGAAATTAAAAGAAGCAGAAAAAAAATTTGGTGTTCCACCTGAGATTATAGTAGCAATTATTGGTGTGGAAACGTTTTACGGAAAAATATCTGGTGATTATCGTGTTATTGATGCACTAAATACACTTGCTTTTCATTATCCAAAACGAGCTGCCTTTTTTCGCTCCGAACTTGAGCAATTTTTGTTGCTTGCTAGAGAGCAGAATTTTAATCCTAAGGATTTGAAAGGTTCTTATGCCGGCGCTATGGGGATGCCTCAATTTATCTCAAGCAGCTATCGTAATTATGCGATTGATTTTGATAATGATGATGTAATAGATATTTGGAACAATAGGAATGATGTTATTGGAAGTATTGCTAATTATTTTTCTAAACATGGGTGGAAAAGTGGTGAGCCGGTAATTTCAAAGGTTTCGATTGAAGGTGAAAACTATAAGAAGATTCTCGATAATAAGTTACATTTAAATATAACAGGATCAGATTTAGACAAATATGGAATTAAAACTAATTTGTCTTTTAATGAAAATGAAAAATTGAGATTATTTCAATTTAATTTTGAAAAATTTTCTGAATTCTGGCTTGCTAGAAATAATTTTTATGTGATAACTCGTTATAATCATAGTAAATTATATGCAATGGCAGTTTACGAGTTAGCATTAAAGGTAAAAAAATATAAAGATGACAATTTCACATATTAGTAAATACAGAATTAACTATTTGAGTATATTAATAAAACCTATTTTTTTTATATTTGCTTATTTTATTCTCTCTTCCTGTAGTCGTCTTGATAAAGTCATAACTCCCGGCGATGCAGCTCCAGATAAAGAGATCGATGTCTCTGTAATACCAAATGCAAAGCCAAAAAATGAGCCCAAGAGTCGATATGGAAACCCAAAATCATATGTTGTTTTTGGTAAACGATATTATGTAATGAATAGTAGTAAAGGTTATGTAGAAAAAGGGATTGCTTCCTGGTACGGCACCAAATTTCATGGTAGGAGAACTTCAAGTGGAGAAACATATGATATGTATGCTATGACAGCAGCGCACAAAACTCTTCCTTTACCAACTTATGCAGAAGTAACAAATCTGAATAATGGCAGATCTATCATAGTTAAAATTAATGATAGAGGACCATTTCATGAAAATCGTATTATTGATCTGTCATATACTGCAGCGATTAAACTCGATATTGTCAAAAAAGGGACAGGCTTAGTTGAAGTTAAAGCAATTTCATCTAATGTTAATCAAGAAAATTTGGTTGAAGATGAAATTATTACAAATAAAAATAATAGTTTCTATATACAAGTAGGTACATTCGGTGAATTACAGAATGCCAAGGTATTAAAACGAAAGCTTGAACCCCTCGCTGAGAATTTAGTCGAAATTAGTAACATTGTTATTTCAGGTGAGACATTGTATCGTGTAACGATAGGTCCATTTAAAGACAGCAAAGCTTCCGATCGTATCGTCTCCAAACTGTCAAATTTCGATATTTTTGAGTATCGTATTGTTACAAATTAATCTAATAAATAGTAAATTATGAATATTAAATTATATTACAGTCTATTATTGATATTTTTTTTCATTATCAGTAAGAATTCCTATGCGGAAACAGCGATTGTTCCAGCATTTCCGAAAATTGCAGCATCATCATATTTATTAATGGATTTTGATAGCGGCGAGATATTGGCAGAAGAAAATATCCATGAAAAATTAGCACCAGCAAGCCTTACAAAAATGATGACAGTATATGTTATTGGGCATGAGCTAAAAAAAGGAACAATATCTTTGTCAGACGAGGTTTATATAAGCGATAAAGCATATAGTACTTTTGGCTCTAGAATGTTTATTGAAGTAAATAGCAAGGTCATGTTAGAAGATCTTTTGTATGGTGTAATAATTCAATCGGGCAATGATGCTAGTGTTGCATTAGCAGAACATGTATCAGGAAGTGATGAAGCTTTTGCCATTCTTATGAATAAGCATGCAGAAAATTTGGGCATGAAAGATTCATACTTTGCTAATAGCTCAGGCATGCCAGTCGATGGTAATGGAAATCTAACAACCGCATATGATTTAGCAATATTATCCCAAGCATTAATAAGAGATTATCCAGATATATATAAAATTCATATGATCAAAGAATACACATATGGAGAAAAAAAGCCGATAACTCAATACAACCGAAATAGATTACTCTGGCGAGATAAAAGTGTTGATGGTATTAAAACAGGCCATACAGAAGAGGCTGGCTATTGTATGGTCACATCTGCAATTAGAGATAATATGCGTTTGATTGCAGTTGTTATGGGGGCTGACAGTAAAAATTCAAGAGTTAAATCTAGTCAAACAATATTAAATTATGGCTATAGATTTTTTCAAACACATAAGCTTTATGAAGCTGGTGATGTGATAGCTAATGCAATGATATTTAGAGCTGATATCGATAGCGTTGGGCTAACTATTCAGGATGATATATACATAACAATTCCTAGAGGGCAGTATGATAAGTTAGAGCCTACTGTCGAGATTGATAAGAGAATAATAGCACCCATCGAGAAGAATTCTAAGCTTGGAGTATTGAATATTATGTTATCAGATATAAATATTAAATCAGTTTCCCTGCTAGCTAACAACACAATTTCTAAAGGTAGCATTTTTAATCAATTAAAAGATCAAATTCGCCTCCTTTTGATTAATTAATTATCCATTATGAGCTTGGTATATCTTAATGGAGAGTTCAAGCCAATTGAAGAAGCTTCAGTCAACGTAATGGATCGCGGCTTCATATTTGGTGATGGAGTTTATGAGGTCATTCCTGTTTTTAATCGAAAAATTTTTCGGTTTGACGAACATATAAAACGTTTAGAGACAAGTCTTGCTAAAATTTATATGAATAATCCATTATCAAAGAATGATTGGCATTCTATTTTTGATAAGTTGATAGATTGCACACAAGAACTAGACCAATCAATATATTTGCAGGTAACTCGTGGTATATCCGAAAGAGATCATGATGTTTCAATAGCGGATAAGCCAACAATATTCGCAATGAGTCGACCAATAAGAAAAAATGATTTTTTTTCAGGAATTAAAGCAATTACACATGATGATATTCGGTGGCAGTATTGCGATATAAAAGCGATAACATTATTGCCGAGCGTAATATTGAGACACAAGGCAAAAGAAATGGATGCACGTGAGGCCATTCTAATAAGGGATGGTTTTGTAACGGAAGGCGCAGCAAGCAATATTTTCATTCATATGGATAATAAAATTTTTACTCCACCAAAAACTAGCCATGTTCTCTCAGGAATAACACGAGATTTACTTGTTGAGATATTATTAGAAAATAAAATCCCTCTACTAGAAGAGCCTATTAGTGAAAATATGTTATTCAATGCTAATGAGATATGGATAACAAGCTCAACATGGGAAATAGTACCTATTGTAAAATTAAATGATAAATTAATTGGTAGTGGCAGGCCTGGTTTAATTTGGAAAGAAGTAAATAGTTTATATCAAGAATTTAAAGGTACTTATTGCAACTAATATGGAGATATTTAAAACATTTACAATTGAGGCAGCACATAGGCTTCCGAACTTGCCATCAAAACATAAATGCAGTCGTTTACATGGACATTCTTTTGTAATCGAAATTCATATTCAGGGCGATGTCAACGAAAATCAAGGTTGGGTGATGGATTTTGCTGATATTAGTCAAGTATTTAAGCCTATTTATGATCGTTTAGATCATTGTTATCTCAATGATATCGAAGGTCTTGAGAATCCTACAAGTGAAAATCTGGCTAAATGGATTTGGGACGAAATTATTTTAGAACTACCATTGTTGTACTCAATTGTTGTAAGAGAAACTTGTAATTCTGGTTGTGTTTATAGAGGTTCCTGAATATTCTTAATTCTTAATTCTTGTACCTTTATTTAGTAAATGCAAGGAAATAAAGAAAAGTATTAATATAAAAAAAGTAAGCATTGTAAAAGCGTGATAAATATTTATATCTGATTCACCCAAAACGCCATAACGAAATGCATTAACCATATACAGTATTGGGTTGAGCGAAGAAATTTTCTGCCAGAATTCAGGCAGCATATCGATTGAATAGAATACTCCTCCTAAATAAATCAACGGGGCTAAAACAAATGTTGGTATGATTGCTATGTCATCAAATTTTTCTGCGTAGATTGCATTAATCAACCCACCCAATGAAAATGTAATTGATGTAAGAAGCACAATAGCAATAGTAATACTCAAGTTATGAAGATTTAGTTTTGTGAAAAACAAAGCAACTATTGTTACAACAATTCCGACCAGAATCCCTCTCGCAACACCACCCGTAACAAATCCAATTAAGATTACAATATTAGGTATTGGAGCTACAAGCATTTCTTCTATATGTTTTTGAAATTTAGCACCAAAGAATGAAGAGACAACATTACCATATGAATTGTTTATTATAGCCATCATAATGATCCCAGGCGCTATATACTCCATATAGTTAAAACCATTCATTGTACCAATCCGTGGACCAATTAAACTGCCGAAGATAATAAAATAGAGCGACATACCAATCGTCGGTGGCAATATTGTTTGCATCCATATTCTCGTAAATCGTGTTATTTCTTTTATTACAATAGTATTTAATGCTATTAATGTAGATTTTTTATGCATAGTATATTATTTTCTTTGTTTATCATTAAGTAAGTTAATAAATAACTCTTCTAAACGATTTCTTTTATTTCTCATACTTTTTATATTAATATTTACCTTGGCAAATAAATTAAAGAGCTCATTAAGGTTTCTCGTTCGATCTATTTCGATTTCAATCGTCGTATCATCAATTAAATTAATATTGAAACCCTCTAAGAGAGGGGATTTTTTCATTGGTTCAGCTAAATCAAATATAAAGGTTTCTTTATTTAGTCTCGATAGCAGTTCTTTCATCGAGCTATTTTCTACAATTTTACCCTGGTCAATAATTGCTATATTTTTACAGAGTGATTCAGCTTCTTCTAAATAATGTGTCGTTAGGACAATTGTTACACCTTGTTGATTTATATCGATTAAGAAATCCCACATTGAACGTCTTAGCTCGACATCAACTCCAGCTGTTGGTTCATCTAAGATAAGCATTTTAGGCTCATGCACCAAAGATCTTGCTATCATAAGACGTCTTTTCATTCCCCCAGATAAATTACGAGAGCGTTCATTTCTTTTATCCCATAGATCAAGTTTCCGCAGATATTTTTCTGCTCGTTCCAGCGCCAAACTTCGATGAATTCCATAAAAACCACCCTGATTTACAACAATTTCGAGACATGTTTCAAATTGGGAGAAGTTGATTTCTTGTGGCACAATTCCTATACATGATTTTGCATTATCAATTTCTTTATCAATATCATACCCAAATATCTTAATTAATCCTGATGTTTTCTTTGTGAGATCACAGATGATGCTAATTGTTGTAGATTTGCCTGCACCATTTGGACCAAGTAAGGCAAAGAAATCACCTTGTTTAACATTTAGATTTATATTGTCTAAAGCTTTAACATTATTCTGGTATATTTTTGATAAATTATTTATTTCAAGTGCTTTCATTTGGATATGGCATTGGTATTTAGGTAGAATTATTTATTTTTCCAATCATAAATAGTGATATTTGTTAATAATATTTTACTTTATAATCTAATTTTAGATTATAGCATAGATAGATACGATACTTTGTGGACAATATCATTATATACTCAAAATAATATTGAGGATTAATATATTAATATTTTTTCTAAAAGGTCGATACAAAAATATGAGTAAAGCTACTGACGATACAATTATGAAATTTCCTTGTCAGTTTCCCATAAAAGTTATGGGAAAAATATCTGACGATTTTGATATAATTGTTGGTGATATTATTAAAAAACATGTACCAGAGTTATCAGAGGATTTAATTAAAAGCAGAACTAGCAAAGAAGGAAATTACATTGCTGTTACTGTAACCATTGAAGCGAAAAGTAGAGAACAACTCGATAATATTTATCTTGATTTGACTAAGCATAAAAAAGTGTTAATGGCGTTATGATTTTTAGAATAAAAGATTTAGGTAGAAAAAATTATATTGAAACATACCGATTAATGCGTGACTTTACGTTCAGCCGTAATTGTTTTACGAATGACGAGATATGGCTTGTCGAGCATTTTCCTGTTTATACATTAGGATATTCACAAAGAAAGAAATCTATAACTAATATTAATAATATTCCATTAATTGCAACTGATCGCGGGGGGCAGATTACTTATCACGGACCAGGTCAGTTAGTAATTTATTTATTAATTGATTTAAAAAGACGCCCATATAAAGTTAAAAAATTAATATCATTAATTGAAGCATCTGTTATTGATTATTTAAAAATGCAAAGCATAAATGCTGAGAAAAAAATTGGTGCACCTGGAGTTTATATTGAAAATTCAAAGATTTGTGCATTGGGTCTGCGCGTTAAAAATTGCTGCACATATCATGGATTATCAATCAATGTAGATATGAATTTATCTCCATTTGAAAGTATCAATCCCTGCGGGATAAAGGGGATGACAACAACACAGATAATTAATTTTAAAAAGGATATAACTATTAATATGGTAAAAAATGAGTTATTGAAATATTTACTTAGTTATCTTGATGAAACTGTAGCAATTATTCAAGATGTTGCGTAGAGAAAAAATAAAAAATGTATCAAAATAATATTTACAATAAACCCGAAATAAAACAGCGAGGTAAATTAAAAACCAGCAAAATTATGAATCAGAAAATTTCATTTGATAAAAAAATAGAAAGAAAACCATTTTGGATTACTACAAAAAAACCAATAAATGAACATGTACTAAATCTTAAAAAATTAATTAGAAAAAATAAATTACATACTGTTTGCGAAGAAGCATCTTGTCCGAATCTTGGGGAATGTTTTTCGAATGGTACAGCGACTTTTATGATATTGGGTGATATTTGCACAAGACGCTGTCCGTTTTGTGATGTAGCTCATGGAAAACCAAAAAAACCAGATATTAATGAGCCCGATAATTTAGCAAATATAATTAATAAAATGGAATTAAAATATATTGTCATTACTTCAGTAGACCGCGATGATTTAATTGATAGAGGGGCATCTCACTTTCTTCGTTGTATTCAAAAGATAAGACAAAAATGTAATGAAACAAAAATTGAAATACTAGTTCCGGATTTTAGATCTAAAGTTGACTCGGCACTTGGTATTTTAGAAAAATCACCGCCAGATGTTTTTAATCATAACCTTGAATCTATACCGCGCCTTTATAAACAAATTAGACCGGGCGCGAATTATCATGCTTCTCTAATGTTAATTAAAAAATTTAAAGAACGAAATAAAAATGTTTTAACGAAATCAGGTCTCATGGTTGGCTTAGGTGAAGAATTAAATGAAGTTATGCAAGTCTTGGTAGATTTAAAGAGGCATAACTGCGATATGGTAACAATTGGCCAATATTTGCAACCTAGTCGATATCACCTACCTGTCAAACGTTATGTACATCCTGATGAATTTAAGGAACTTGCGAATTATGCTGAAAAATTAGGTTTTATTAATGTTGCGAGCGCACCAATGGTACGTTCCTCTTATCATGCCGATATGCAAGTATTTTCTATTTGAGTAATTTATTTTGTGTTTAGAAAAAGAAGCGGCTCAACAGTTGTATTATTTAGAAAAACACTCCAATGAAGATGCGCACCTGTTACTCGACCTGTTGATCCAACGGTACCAAGCAAAGTACCTACATCTGCATATTCTCCCTCTTGAATATTAATTTCATTTAAATGGCAATACATTGTAATCAATCCTTGCCCATGATCTAAGAATACTGTTTTACCGTTAAAGAAGTAATTTCCTGTATTTATTACAATGCCAGCTGCAGGTGCCATAATAGGAGTACCCTCAGGTGCTGCAATATCGAGTCCGCTATGCGGGTTTCTAGGCTGATTATTAAAAAAACGGCGAAGTCCAAAAGAACTACTGAAGGGCCCTTTTGTAGGTTTTACAAACTTTAGTGGGACATCATCAATTTCTCTCCAGCTATTTTTAGCCTTCGAGATCAGCGCCCTTTCTTTTGTAATACGCTGCATATCTTTTTTGTTTGGATTTACTTTACGTTTATTTTTAATAGTTAGGTATTGCGATTCGTAGTTTTTATTTAACACCTCAAATAAGTAATTAGATTCAGTTCCATTATTTATTACTTTTAGTCTATGTTCACCAGTTTCTATCTTTAAAGGGATACCTATAATTGCTTTCCAATTATTTCTCTCCCCAATTACCATAACTTTTTTATTATAGAAAAATGCTTTTGGTTTATTCTCTGTTTGAATCGGTATTATCACAATCCCACCAGGGACATTAGATTCTATTGGCAATGAATTTACATATGAAGGACTTATTAAAGTTAATAGAGACGATATTAATATTATTACTAGTTTATTTTTCATAAATTTTATCTACCGTTGAGTCAATTTCTGATTTAGCTAGTTTTACATGTATTTTTTTACCAATTTTTAAATTATCAGAATTTTTTATGATTTTGTTAGTATTATAATCTGTCACAATCGCATATCCTCTCTCTAAGGTTGATGATGGACTGATTGATTTTAATATATCCTCTATCCTTAATATCTCACTATTTTTCTGTTTTATAAATGAAATAATTGAACCTTTAAATCTAGAGTGTAAATTTTTTATGTAAGCAAGTTGCTCACTAATTATATGCATAGGATTTAATTTTATTAGGTTACTATCTAGTTTTGTTAGAATTATTTTTTTCGATGATAATTCTTTTTCAATGTTATGCTGAAGACGCATTGAGTATTCATCAGTTTGCTGTATTAATTCAAACAATTTTGTATTGGGTTTTGGAATTTTGTTTAAGATAATCTCAATAGAATTTTTATAATCTTTTATAATTTGTTTTTGAAAACGAGCAAGTTGATTTTTTCGATTCTTGAGTTTTTGTTGAATCTCATGAATATCAGGACTTACTAGTTCTGCTGCCGCCGAAGGTGTAGCTGCTCTCAAATCAGCAACAAAATCTGCAATTGTAAAATCTATCTCGTGCCCAATACCGCTAACGGTAGGAGTACCAATACTAAATATCGCTCTTGCTACAATTTCCTCATTAAAGGCCCATAAATCCTCTAGAGAACCACCACCACGTGTAATAATAAATACATCACATTCTTTTCTTTTTTCAGCGGTTTGTATTTTTTCTGCTATTTTTTTAGCAGCATTTTCTCCTTGAACAGGAATAGGATAGATAATTACATCCGCAATTGGATATCTACGCTTTAGAACAATCAAAATATCTCGAATAGCAGCACCCGTTGCAGAGGTAATAATCCCTATTGTTTGTGGGTATAGAGGAATATCTTGTTTATGTTTTTCATCAAATAGGCCCTCGCCGGAGAGTTTTTGTTTCAGCGCATCGAATGCAATTTGTAATGCTCCAGTGCCAGCCGACTCAATTTGTTCAATGATGAGCTGGTATTCCCCCCGTCCTTCATAGAGGCCTACGTTTGCTCTTGCAAGGACTTTCATTCCATTATTCAGGTCAAATTGTAAATTGGCGTGCTTATTTTTGAAAAAAGCACATCTCACTTGGGCATTATCGTCTTTTAGAGTGAAATAAAAATGACCTGAAGCGGGTTTCGCTAGATTTGATATCTCTCCTTCAATCCAGATTACTGGAAAAACTTGCTCAAACAGTTGTCTTACCTCGCGATTGAGACGCGAGATTGTGTAGATATCCTCCGTGGCAGGAAACGCACTTTTTGATTTAATTTCAGTCATTTTTTTGTTTTAATTAGCAAAATTCGAAAATTAATTCGAAGACGGACTTGCCGTTATCAAAGTTCGGACTATAATGCACGGCTATTTTAAATCCAATACAGGGTCCTGTCATGAATATTACGGAAGAAGCCCTAACTTTTGACGATGTTTTACTAGTCCCTGATTATTCAGAGATACTCCCACGCCAGGCCTCATTAAAAACGCACCTAACTCGAGAGATTGAAATGAATATCCCCCTTGTTTCTGCGGCAATGGATACTGTTACTGAATCGGAACTTGCAATAGCTTTGGCTCAGGAGGGTGGTGTTGGTATTATCCATAAAAATATGGATCCAGAACTTCAAGCCAAGAATGTACGTCGCGTCAAAAAATATGAGAGTGGTGTAATTCAAGAACCTCTAACCGTTGGTCCATATACAAGTATTCAGGAAGTTATTGACCTAACCAGACAAAAAAATATCTCAGGGGTTCCGGTAGTAGACGGAGATGATCTTGTTGGTATTGTTACAAGCAGGGATCTTCGTTTCGAAGAAAAACCAGATGACCCCGTTAGAAATATTATGACTAGAAAAGAATCTCTAGTAACTGTTAAAGAGGATGCGTCAAAAGAAGAAATACGGGCTCTTTTGCACAAACATCGCATAGAAAAAGTTTTAGTTGTAACAAATAAATTTCAGTTAGCAGGCCTGATTACTGTCAAAGACATGCAAAAAGCCTCTGAGTATCCAAATGCTTGCTTGGATGAAGCAGAGCGTTTAAGAGTAGGTGCTGCCGTTGGCGTAGGAGATGCGTCAAAGAAAAGAGTCGAACAGCTTGTTGATTCACGTGTTGATGTCATTGTTGTTGATACTGCGCATGGCCATTCAAAAGGCGTGTTAGATATGGTGAAATGGATAAAAACCAATTTTAGAGATACGCAGGTCATTGGCGGTAATATTGCTACGGCCGATGCGGCATTGGCTTTGGTAAAGGTGGGTGCCGATGCTGTTAAGGTTGGTATTGGCCCCGGCTCTATTTGTACAACGCGAATTGTTAGCGGTGTTGGTATGCCGCAAATTTCTGCCGTAACAAATGTTGCAAAGGCATTAAAGAATAAAGGTGTGCCTGTTATATCCGATGGTGGAGTTCGTTATTCGGGTGATTTGGCTAAAGGTTTAGCAGCTGGGGCAAACAGCATGATGGTTGGAGGACTATTCGCTGGTACAGAGGAAGCACCAGGTGAGGTTGAACTCTATCAAGGACGCTCATACAAAACATACCGAGGAATGGGTTCGTTAGGCGCAATGGCTGAACAATACGGCTCATCAGACCGATATTTTCAAGAAAATGATGAGGTTGAAAAACTCATTCCCGAAGGCATCGAAGGTCGCGTTCCCTATAAAGGTGCATTAGAAGCAGTCATCCATCAACTCTGCGGCGGTATCAGAGCAGCATTAGGTTATACCGGTTGTTTGGACTTAGAGGAAATGCGGGAGAAGGCAAAATTTGTGCGATTAACAAGCGCTGGATTTAAAGAAAGTCATGTTCACGATGTTGCGATTACTAAGGAACCACCAAATTATCGAATGTAGATTTTGAAGAGATTTTCTACGTTATGACGAATGCAACTAATTTTTTGGAGAGAATTATGAGAGCGATTATATATTTAATGCTTTTTTTCTTTGCATTGCCTCTTTCGTCAGAGGAGAGGAAACATGGCGGCAAGGCAATTGAAGTCAAGGCTGAAGTAGGAACCAAAGATGGCAAGATGGTGTTCATACCAAACGAATTTACATTTGAACGCGGTAAATATTACAAGCTTGTTATATCAAACCCAAGTCCAGGTCCGCATTATTTTGCCTCTGATGCTTTTGCGACTCATATCTATACCCGTAAGATTGAAGTTGCTGGACCGAATGGCAAAACGCTAGCTGAAATTCATGGTGCTATCCATGATATTGAGTTAAGTCCAAATTCAACCATTGAGTGGTTTTTTTATCCGATGACAAAAGGTAAAAATTTAAAACTATACTGTCACAAAGATAATCATGAAGAAATGGGGATGGTTGGTACAATTAATATTATTGGTTCATTATCATTAAATAAATAATCAGAGAGAATTTTATATAAAAAAATTTTATTAAATGACAGATATTCATTCCGAAAGAATACTAATTCTTGATTTTGGTTCTCAATATACTCAATTGATAGCAAGACGTGTTCGCGAAGCGGGT
>MDSV01213282.1_pt1 | contig 33856 bp, 32 predicted proteins | sample 810851 | NCBI WGS metagenome assembly MDSV01 (sample SAMN05326640, study PRJNA326480) | marine metagenome | isolation source: seawater | place: Atlantic Ocean: North East | collected 2012 | reverse complement strand
TTGTTCAGTATGAGATTGATATGTTTATTACTCCTGAACAACTTTTAAACAATGTTCATTGGGATCAAGATAGTGAATTTTTTATAGGCCATTCACCTGATGAGACATTGTTGAAGTCGAGTTATTGGCAAGGACCAAGTACTCGTATTCTTGCTTATAATGATCAGTCTAATACATTAAGGGAGACACAGCTTATTCCTATTCGAATATCTGATACAGAAGTAAAAGGACTAATACGTCATAAATTTTTGAAAATGATAAAAAGGGATCGTCCTTATAATTTATGCCCAATTATCTAAATGAATATAGTTGAATAAATTTCCTAGCAAAATTGTTGTTGCAAGCCATAACTTAGGCAAGGTTCGAGAAATTAATGCTTTATTAAAAAAACAAGGTATTAAAACAATATCTTTAAAAAGATTTAACTTGAATGAACCAAGGGAAACAGGTTTAACTTTTATCGAAAATTCTATTATAAAGTCTAAGAATACATCAAAAAAAACAAATCTTACTGCAATAGCTGATGATAGTGGACTTTGTATTCCATTAATTAATAATGAACCTGGAATTTATTCTGCAAGATGGGCAGGTAGAAAAAAAGATTTTAGTGTAGCAATGAATAAGATTGAGAAAAAAATGAAAACTATTTGTAGTATGACAAAAAAAGATAGAAGAGCATTTTTTGTTTGTGCATTAAGTCTATATTTTCCAGATAATACGTATAAAGTTTTTGAGGGAAAAGTTTACGGTTACCTTCAATTTCCTCCAAGAGGCAACAACGGTTTTGGATATGATCCTATTTTTGTTCCTAATGGATATAAAAAAACTTTTGGTGAAATGAAATATAGTTTTAAGGAAAGAATAAGCCATAGAGCCATAGCTTTTAAAAAATTAAATCGATACCTAAAAAAAATATAGATTAGTCTCCAACTTTAAGAAGCTTTTCATTTTTTACTTTATAAATACTTGGAACTCTCTCAATATTACCATTTAAATGAAACTTAAATTTTCCATTAATTCCTATGAAGCCTTCCTCTGAAGTTAAAGAGGAAGGGTTTATAGGTTTTTTATTTTTGTTAAGACTTACAATTAATCCAACGGCATCATATGCTAAACTTGCAATTGGGTGAGGTTTTTGATTAAATATTTTTATATATTCCTTATTAAAACTATTGACTGATTGATGGTCAAGACTTGTGAAAAGTGAATTATTTAGACCTGGTTCTTTGATAATAGAGTCCTTTTTCCAAATCGAATTTCCTAAATACTGAATTTTTTTTGGATCAACGTCATAATAGGGCAAAATAGAACTTATCATTGATAGCTGTTTGAAGTTTTCTACTCCGATGTATAAAGAATCAAATGGTGGATCTCCCAATGTATCAAGGTTTTTAAGACTTTTTAATTCTTTCCTTGATGTTTCAGTATTAAGCATTTCAAGTTCATTTATTTTTAATTCAAGATCAATTTTTCTTTTTTCATATTCTGATATATTTTTTGAAATTTCATAAAAATCTGGATCTATAGGACTATACATTATTGTTTTGACAAGTTGAGTTGGATTATTTTTATAAAATTTAATAATTTCATTTTTAATTCTTTTTCCATATGTGTTATCAGGAAGAATAGCTGCAAGTTTTTTGTGTTGAGCAATTTTAGAGTATTCCAAAATAGATTGAACTTCATCTTCAAGTGTCAGACCAAATATGTACAAATTCTTTTGAATTACCTCCGTATTATTTGAGAAAGTAATTATTTGTATATTTTCATCCTTCGCTAAAGGTTTAATTTTAAATATATTTTCAGAAAAAATTGGACCTAAGATAATATTTACATCTTCATTCAAAAGACTGTAAAAATTTTCTGTTATATTTTCATCGTTACCTGTATCTCGAACAATGAATTTTACTCTATTATCTTGAGTCCTATGAAGTGCAAGTTGAGACGCATTCAATAATGAATTTCCAATTTGGTAATGCTCTCCTGTAAGAGGTAGCATTATTCCAACTGTAAGGATTTTTTCTGGAATATCAATTATAGTTGGAAGACTTAGATCAGGATTAGAACTTTTTATATTTTTTTCAATTTCTTCTTTAGTTGTTTTGAAAACGTTTTCTGTAGCTTGAGGAGTTTTCATTATAGCAGTTTTTGTATGGACTTGGGTTGTTTCACAACTAAAAAATATTAATGAAGCAAAAAAAATAAATAGTATGATATTATTTCTTAAAGAGAAAAATATGAAAAGTAGATTTAATTTAAAATTTATTAATGATCGTCTTAATGAAGAGAATATTGAACCTGGTTTATATGTAGTCGCAACTCCAATAGGAAATCTTTCAGACATAACCATAAGAGCTTTAAGCATAATATCCTCCTCCAATCTAGTTTTATGTGAAGACACAAGAATAAGCAAAAAGTTAACATCTAAATATGGCATAAAATGTTCAATGAAATCATTTCATCAACATAACTCAATAAAAATGATTGATACGGTTCTTAAAAAATTAAAATCAAATCAAATTATTTCATTAATTTCTGACGCTGGAACCCCCACTATTTCTGATCCAGGCTCTGATTTAATAAAAAAATGTATCGAAAGTGATATCAAGGTTTGCTCGATTCCTGGCCCAACAGCGGTAATAGGAAGTTTAGTGAGTTCAGGAATTTCGACAGAACAGTTTTCTTTTTTAGGATTTGTTCCACGCGACTCCAAAACTAAGAAATTATTTTATGAAAGAATTAACAAATCAAACTTTACGACTATTTTTTTTGAGTCTCCAAAAAGGATAATTAAAACTTTAACAAGTATTTATACTATAATTGGTGATAGAAAAATTGCATTAATAAGAGAACTTACAAAAAAAAATGAAGAGATATTAAATGATAATATTAGTAACATTCTAAACACTCTTAATAAAAAAGATAAAATTCTAGGTGAAATAACAGTTGTAATGAGTGGTTGTGAAAGTAATCCATCAAAAGAGATTTCTGATCAGCAAATATTAGATTCTGTAAAAAATTTAGAAATAGAGAAATTAGGTATTTCGATTACATCAAAATTAGTGGCCAAAAAACATCAAGTATCTAAAAGAAGAGTTTACCAACTGATCATTGAAAATAAGTGATAAATATAAAATTGTTAAGAACCTTAATATTGTCTATATTGTTACTAATGAGCAATAGATTCAATCTTTTTTATAAAATGCATATTTTATTTTTATCATTTTTTTTATTTATACAATGTACACCTCAACTTGCTGTAGGCACAGCTTCGACTGCAATTGCAGTTTCAAAAGAAGAAAGAACATTAGGAGAGTTCGTTGATGATACATTGATTAAAGCTCAAATAAAAAATTTATATTTCGATACAAATGAAAATATATTTTTTAATGTTGATGTTGAGGTAACACAAGGTAGAGTTTTATTAACGGGTACTGTTGAGAATAGTGATTTAAGAATTGAAGCAACAAGAGGAGCTTGGGGAATAGGTGGAGTTAAAACAGTGATTAATGAATTACAAATTAGTAATAATGATAATATTTTGAACTTTGCAGATGATTTAGTGATTAGCACAAAAATTAGAGGAAAATTACTTCTTAATTCTGAATTGCCATATATGAATTACACCGTTGAGACAGTAAATGGTATTGTCTACATAATTGGAATTGCACAAAGCAATGAAGAACGTCAAGCTGTTATAGAATTAAGCAGAGAAGTTTATGGGGTTGTCGAAGTGATTGATTACATCGAAATAGCCACAGAATCATATTAATTTTTGCATGAAAATTGGTTTTCAAATGGATCAATTATCTGTTCTTAATTTTAAGACAGATAGTACCTTGCCTATAATTTATGAGTCACAAAAAAGAAAAAATAAAAATTTTATATTTAATCCTAGTGATCTTAATTTAAGAAATAATAAAGTCTATACTCAAGCTCATCAGATAAAATTCACATCTACTAGTTATAATGAATATAAGCTTGGTTCTAGAAAAAAATTAGATTTAGATTCTTTAGATCTAATTTTTATACGTCAAGATCCTCCGTATAATATGTCTTACATTTCTTCAATGCATTTGCTTGAGCATATAAGTTCTAAAACAAGAATTATTAACCATCCAAGAGGTATACGTAATGCTCCAGAAAAATTATTAATGCTCAAGTTTCCAAAATTAATTCCTCCAACACTCATCACAAGATCTGAGAAAGAAGTCAATAAATTTATTATTACACATAAAAACTGTGTTATTAAACCTCTATACGGTAATGGCGGTCAGGGAATATTTTTTTTAAATAAAACTGATAAAAACTACAATCAAATATTAGAAATTTTTCTAAATATGAACAAAGAGCCATTTATAGTTCAAAAATTTTTACCTGAGATAAAAAAAGGGGATAAACGAATTATTATAATTAATGGAAATCCAGTAGGAGTATTAAAACGAATGCCTCAAGGAAATGAAATTAGATCAAATATTCACGTAGGAGGTAAATGCTATAAGACTAAACTTTCAAAGAGAGACCTCGACATATGTAATTCTATCAAAGAAGAATTAATTAAAAACGATCTTTTTTTTGTAGGAATTGATGTAATAGGTAATTTTTTAACAGAAATAAATGTTACTTCTCCAACATGTATACAGGAAATTAAAAGATTATATAAAATTGATATTGCAAAAATAATCTGGAATAATCTTGATAAATAAAGGAATTAATAAATGAGTATACAATCTATTTTTGTAAATTTCATATTAAAAAAGTATATAAAGCAAAAAAAGTCAAGTGTTGAAGAATCTTCTTACTTAGATGCAAGAAAAATGATGAACCAAAAAGGCTATGAAGAAAAAACTGATTCAATTTTATCTGAATGGCTCACAAAGAAAATTTTTGGTTCAAAGGATTTTGACATTTTAATTGATGAAATTTTCCTAGGTAAAATTAGGACTCTAAAATTTTCAAAGGAAGAGCATAGTCAAAAAAATGTATATTATATTTTCATGGTGGAGGTTATGTAGCAGGATCTCCAGAAACTCATAAAAATTTTCTTGCTGATCTATGTGAAAAATCAAAAATTAACATTTATGCTATAGATTATTCTTTAGCACCAGAAAATCCTTATCCTGCTGCATTAAATGATGCTATTTCAAGTTATGAAGAACTAATCAAGATTGGATATGATCATAACAATATTATTTTTGGAGGGGACTCAGCTGGGGGCAATTTAACCTTAGTAAGCACGTTAAGATTGCAGCAGTTAGGTATAAATATTCCAAAAAAATTATTTTTACTCTCACCTTGGACAGATTTAACAGGTGAAGGCGAAAGTATTAAAACTAATTCAAAAAAAGATCCCTATTTATCTTATAACGATTGGCTTTCTACTTCAAAATCTATGAAAAAAAATGTAGAGGAATGGTACGCTCCTAATCAAGATTATCAGAACCCATTAATCTCGCCAATTTTTGCAAATTATGTATCTTTTCCAGAAATCTTAATACAAGTTAGTAATATCGAGATTCTTTTAAGTGATTCAGTTGAAGTTGCGAAAAAAATTAAAAGTGGTAACAATCAAGTTACTTTAAGTATTTATAAAAACCTACCACATGTATGGCAAATATTTGGATTCTTGCCTGAAGCAAAGCAAGCAACAGAAGAAATTGCAAAATTTATAAATAATTAACTTTTATATGCCGCTAGAGCTGCGAGGTTTACAATGTCTGCAACATTAGCTCCTTGAGGAGCTATTTGTATTCGTTCCTTAAATCCCACTAAATAAGGGCCTACTAAATTTCCACCACCCAGCTCTTGGAGCATTTTTGTGGAAATACTTGCACTATGAATTGCAGGCATAATTAGTAAGTTTGCAGGACCTGTAAGTTTGCAAAAAGGATAGAGTTTCATTAAATTTTCATTAAGTGCAATATTAGCTCCCATTTCACCATCGTATTCAAAATCAACATTTCTTTCATCAAGAATTTTAATTGCATCTTTCATATATACAGATCTTTCAGTAAATGGTTTTCCAAAGTTAGAGTATGAAACCAGTGCAGCTCTAGGTTCTATTCCAAATACATCTCTTACAACTTCAGCACTTTCATGTGTAATATTAGCAAGCTGTTTAGCATTTGGCATATCGTGAACATTAGAATCGGCAACAAATATTGTTCTACCATTACATAACATTACGGTCATACCTAAAATTGTTTTATTTGGAATCGGATCTAAAACATATTCTATACTTTCTAAAGAAGCAGCATAACTTCTTGTTAAACCACATATCATCGCATCTGCATCATTAAGTGAAACCATACATGCCGCAAAAACATTTCTTTCATTACTTAATAATTCAAGGCAATCTTTTTTTAGAAATCCTTTCCTTTGTAATCTTAAATAAATATGTTCAGCATATCGATCATGTTCAGATTTATTTCTTGTACTATGTATTTCCATTTGATCAAAAAAATCTAATCCAATATCAGACATTTTCTTTTTAATAATTTCTTCCCGGCCAATAAGAATTGGAGTACCCATCCCATTATTAAGAAAAATAGCAGCCGAACGGATCATATCTTCTTCTTCGCCTTCAGTAAAAATAACTCTCTTAGGATTTTCTTTTACTTCCTGAAATATTTTTTGTAACAGACCTTCTGAAGGATTTAGCCTTGCCGAGAGGTCGCTAGCATATTGATCCATATCTACAATAGCCTTTCTAGCGACACCAGTTTCCATCGCAGCTTTTGCAACGGCAGGAGGAACCTTGCTTATAAGTCTTGGATCAAATGGAGAAGGTATAATGTAGTCTGGTCCATATTGTGGACGTTGACCCGGATAAGCATTTGCTACTTCATCTGGCACATCTTCTTTAGCAAGTTCAGCAATTGCTTGAGCAGCCGCAACTTTCATTTCCAAGTTAATTGTCGTTGCTCTAACATCTAGCGCACCTCGAAATATGTAAGGAAAGCCTAAAACATTATTTACTTGGTTAGGATAATCAGATCTGCCAGTTGCTATTATTGCATCTGGTCTACATTCTTTAACAACTTCAGGAAGTATTTCTGGTTCTGGATTAGCCATGGCAAAAATAATTGGTTTTTCAGCCATAGATTTTGCCATTTTTTGGGATACTATGTTTCCTTTTGATAACCCAAAAAAAACATCAGCTCCTTTTAAGGCATCTTCTAGAGATCTTTTTTTTGTTTTTATAGCATGTGCAGATTTCCACTGGTTTATGTTTTCTTTTCTATCAGTATGTATCACTCCTTTAGTATCACATAAAATGCCATTTTCATTTGGAAGACCCATTGATTTTAAAAGTTCTAAACATGCAATTCCTGCGGCACCTGCTCCATTAATAACTATAGTAATGTCAGACAATTTCTTGCCTACCAAATCTAAAGCATTAATAAGTGCAGCTGCAGAAATAATAGCTGTTCCATGTTGATCATCATGAAATATAGGTATATTCATAGATTCTCTAAGTGTATCTTCTACAATAAAACAATCAGGAGCTTTAATATCTTCAAGATTAATACCTCCAAAAGAAGGACTAAGGAATTTAACAGAATTAATAAATTCATTTGTGTCTTCAGTATCAACTTCTAAATCAATAGAATCTATATCTGAAAATCTTTTAAAAAGAACTGATTTTCCTTCCATAACAGGTTTTGAAGCACTCGCACCCAAATTACCTAGACCCAGAATAGCAGTTCCATTTGATATAACGGCAACTACATTTCCTTTACTTGTATAGTCATAAACGGAGCTTTCATCTTCAGCTATTGCTCTGACAGGTGCTGCAACTCCAGGTGAATATGCGAGAGATAAATCTCTTTGTGTTGATAAGGGCTTTGTAGGCTTTATTTCAATTTTTCCAGGTTTTCCCTGGGCATGAAACAATAAAGCTTCTTTTTCACTAAAATGTTCTTCTCTATCTTTTTTTGACATAGTTTTTCTCTGCGCCTAGTTATATAGGTTTTTGCCTGCTATTCAAATTCAAAACCTATATAATAAGAGTCTTTAAAGATTTATAATTTTGACGTTATTTAAATCAAAATATATTAATAAACAATAAAGATATGAACGTTCTTAAATCTTCAGCAATATATTCATTTTTTACATTTTTAAGCAGAATTTTTGGATTTTTTAGAGATATTTTAATTGCCAATTTTCTTGGGGCTGGATTTTTAGCAGATATTTTTTTTGTAGCTTTTAGATTTCCAAATACATTTAGACGGATATTTTCAGAAGGAGCATTAAATTCTGCATTTGTACCAATTTATTCAAAACTGTTAATAGGAACAGAAAAAAATGAGTCAGGAAATTTTGCAGGGAATATTATATCAATTTTAACTCTGTCAACTTTATTAGTAGTAATTTTAATTGAGATATTTATGCCATCCTTTTTACAATTAATTGCACCAGGGTTTGTTCTAGAGGATAAAAAATTTTCTCAATTGGTTCATACTTCTCGGATTATATTTCCCTTTCTTGTATTAATAAGTATTTCTTCAATATATTCTTCTATATTAAATGCGAATGGAAAGTTTGCGCTTTCAGCAGCATTACCAATAATCCTAAACATCATTTTATGTCTTTCACTAATTTTAGCATCTTATTTTACAAAGAATCCTCTAGAATTTTTATCATGGGGAGTTTTAATTGCAGGAATTATACAAATTATATTTTTATTGTTTTCTACAAAATCTCACAAAATAGTTATTTTTTTTACAATAAAAATATCTCATTCAGTTAAAAATTTTTTTAATTTATTTTTTCCAAGTTTTTTTTCATCAGGATTGCTTCAGATAAATATATTAATTGGAACAATTATAGCTTCATATGAATCGGGTGCAGTATCTTATTTATATTATGCTGACAGAATTTATCAGCTTCCCCTAGCATTAGTTGGTATCGCTTTAGGAATTGCTTTATTGCCAAATATTGCAAAGAAAATAAAAGAAAATTTATTTTTAGAAGTGCAAGATACGATCGAGAAGACTATTAGATTTTCACTCCTGTTTGCCTTACCAGCATCTGTAGGTCTTTATTTTATCCCTGATATTATTGTACAAGTTTTATTTGAGAGAGGTGAATTTAATAACTTTGCTACTAGTGAAACCGCTATGGCATTAAGAATGTTTTCACTAGGATTAGTAGCTTTTATCTTGGTTAAAATACTAACCCCTGTTTTTTTTGCTTATGAAAACGCAAAGCTACCTTTAATAATTGCATTTTTTAATTTGATTATTAATACAGCTTTAAGTATTTTCTTTTTTTACTATATTGGATTTATTGGAATAGCCTTGGCCACATCAATTTCTGCTTGGTTAAATGTATTAGTTCTTTCTATTTTTTTATCTAGAAGAAAATATTTTAATTTAAGTAGAGCTATTTTTTATCCTATATTTGTTATTATTTTTGCCTCAGCTGTACTAGGTCTGTATTTGGAAAGAGCTAATTATTATTACTTTTATTATTTTCAAGATTTATTTGTTTATAAATTATTAGGTATTTCGGTGATTTTATTATCTTCCATACTACTTTATTTCTTCTTAATTTCTTTTTATAAACCTTTCTCATATAATGAAGTGAAAAAAAGTTTCTTATCAAATGAATAATGCTAAAAACAAAATAGTTTTTTCTGGAGTTCAGCCATCAGGCGATTTACATATCGGAAATTATTTGGGTGCAATTAAAAATTTTATCTCAATGCAACACGACTACGATTGTTTATTTTGCGTGGTTGATTTACATGCCATTACAGTTAAACAAGATCCAGTTGAGCTTAAAAAAAATACTTATGAAGTAGTAGCGACATATATTGCAAGTGGTATAGAGCCTAAAAAGAGTATTATTTTTAATCAAAGTAATGTTTCTTGTCATGCAGAACTTGCATGGATACTTAATTGTGTTTGTAGAATAGGGTGGCTTAACAGAATGACCCAATTTAAAGAAAAAGCTGGTCACGATAAAGAGAATGCTAGTTCTGGATTATTTACATACCCAACTCTGATGGCAGCAGATATTTTACTCTACAAAGCTACACACGTTCCTGTTGGTAATGACCAGAAACAGCATCTTGAATTAACAAGAGATATTGCTCAAAAGTTCAATAATGACTTTAAAGCTAAAGATTTCTTTCCATTGCCAGAGCCTTTCATTGATCAAAATATATCAAGAATTATGTCTTTAAGGAATGGTTTAGAAAAAATGAGTAAGTCAGATGAATCTGACTATTCAAGAATTGGCTTAATGGATGATGATGAAACTATTAGAAAAAAAATTAAAAAAGCAAAGACTGCTGATTTACTTATGCCTGAAACAGAAAAAGAGATTGATGCTTTACCTGAAGTAAATAATTTACTAAATATTTTTAGTGGAGTTACAAATAAATCGAAGATAGAATTGATCAACACTTATAGTGGCAAAAATTTTTCTGGATTTAAAGAAAATCTATCAGAAGCTTTAGTTGATCTTATTTCCCCAATTAATTTTGAAATTTCAAGATTAATGGATGATAAGGAATATCTGGATACTATAATAAAAGAAGGATCTGAAAAAGCTAACGAAAGGGCCATAAAGACTTTAAAAGAAATTTATGATATAATTGGATTTATAAAAAGATGAAACATAGGTCAAAATTTTTAGTTATAGTTGATGATACTCAAGAACTTAGAGTAGCAATTCGATTTGCTTCGATAAGAGCTGCGAGCACAAAAGGTGGCATTGTACTGTTAAAAATTATTGAACACTCTGACCCTCAGCATTGGCAATCAGTTGAGGAGATAATATTACAAGAAGCTAGAGATGAAGCAGAAGAAAAATTAAAAAAATGGTCAAAAGAAGTATATGATCTTTCTGGAATTACTCCAGAACTGAGTGTTAAAGAAGGAATAGCTAGTGAAAAAATCATTGAAGTATTACAAGAAGACGATGCAGTCAGATTTTTAGTGCTTGCAGCCTCTAGCGGAGAAAAACCTGGACCACTTGTTTCATTATTAGCTGGACAAAAATCTGGAAAGCTTCCAGTTCCAATTGTTATTGTGCCCCAAGATCTGTCAGATGAAGCTCTTGACGATCTTGCTTCAAGAGCAGAATAAAAAAATGATTAATTTCAGTAACTTAAAAAAAAACATGATTTTTTAAAGAATCTAAATATATAAATAATAAATCTTTTTATTATTGAGACATGTTTATACAAACTGAAACTACACCAAATCCAAACTCCCTAAAATTCATTCTTGAAAATGATATTCTAGACTCAGGCTCTTATGAGTTTTCTGATTCTAATGATTGCAAGGATTCAAATCTTGCAAAATCTTTACTGCAGATTGATGGGATAGAAAAAGTTTTTTTTGGAAAAAACTTTATTTCAATTAATAAGTCAGAATATGTCTGGGATCAATTAAAAGCACCTATATTAAAAACTATTTCTGATTACATAAACTCTGGTCAAAAAATAGTTAATGAAACTGCAACTAAAGAGAATTTACATTCAATTATATTTTTAAAAGAAGACTATAATACTGTGAAATTGATCAATGATACTTTGCTATCAAAAGTTAAGCCTGCTATTTCGCAAGATGGTGGAGATGTTCAGTTCAAAGAGTATAAAGAAGGTGTTGTATACCTTCAATTAAAAGGTAGTTGTGTAGGATGTCCAAGTGCGACACTAACATTAAAAAATGGAATTGAAAATTTACTAAAAAATAAAATTCCTGAAGTGAAAAAAGTTGAACAATTATTATGATTACTAAAGCTATAAAAAAAATTTTGTTGCAAAAGAAAAGTGAAGATTTATATTTATTATTCAAAATATATTATTTCATAGCACTTTTATTAACTTTTACTGTTCTAGTTTCTCTAATTTTTGGTAGATCAATATATATTCAACATACTATTTCTGATAAGCAAAATGTTGATATTTTGTCTGAAACTCAAGATGACGCACAAAAAATAAATCAAAATGACATCTCACAAAACAAAATTTTAACTTCTGAAATTCTTGTGAAAAAACTCGATAATAAACTATTTGATATTGAGCATATTAGAAAAAATAAAAAAGTTCCTAATATTGTAATTTCTAAATTTCCAGATGATTTTAAAAATATACATTCAGCGTCATTAAGAAAAAAATTATTCATTAAGGTTGCCCTTCCATTAATAGTCAGAGAAAATGAGAATTTAATTTCACAAAATAACAAAATTGAAAAATTTAAAAATAATTTTAAATCTATAACTAGAAGTGAGGCGCTGTGGCTTTATAAGAAAATGGAAGAGTATAACGTTAAAAATAATTCGATTGATGAATTATTAATGAAAATTGATGCCATTCCTGTATCAATTGCTTTATCACAGGCTGCAGTTGAAAGTGGCTGGGGAACTTCGAGATTCGCGTCTGAAGGAAATGCGCTTTTTGGTCAATACGTTTGGGGAAAAGGAAAAGGAATTGTTCCCGAAGAAAGACCAGACAGTGAAATTCACGAAATTAAATCTTTTAAGAATTTAAAAGGTTCTGTTTCTTCTTATATGAAAAATTTGAATTCTAATTATCATTATGATGAATTTAGACTTAATAGGTACGTAATGAGAAAAAATAAAATCAAACTAGATGGAATTAGTTTATCGGAGTACTTATATAATTATTCTACAGATGAGAACTATCCTGAAAAAATAAGGCATATTATACAATCAAATGATCTCGAAGATTTTGATGATGTGAAAATTGATCATTTTTCTACTGAGCAAATTAAATTAGATATTATTTAATTAAAAATTGATAACCAAACCAGTGCCAATTTTCATTTTTTTGAACTGTACAGTTGATTCTTCCTCTACCACTTTTAAATTCGTCATTTAATAAAATTTGCACTCTTTGAGGAGTAATATTTGTAATATTTTGACTTGACCAATTTCCACCTGGATTCGCGAAACAACTTAGTTGATCAATATCAATATTACTTTTAATTGTAAACTCAATCCTAGGTTTTAGATTTTGAGTTAGATACATTTCACTTGGTATTAAATCTTTAATTACTAATGGCAATGACTCAGCTGCAAAAATGAATCTTTCTAAATCACCAAATTGTTCATTTAATGAAAATCTTGGCAGATAGTATTCATTATCATAAATTGAGATAACACCAGAATGTTGTCCAAAAGCGTGAGTGATATTAAATTCTTTTAAAATTTGAATAACTTTCTTACTTGTTTCACCATAAGGATAAGCAAATAAATCAGGTATAAAGCCTAATTCTTTTAAAAAAGATTTATGTGAATTCAAAATATCTTCCTTGATTATTTCTTTAGAGTTTAAAGGCATGTGTAAATGGGATGAAGTATGTTGACCAACATTACCACCTTCATCTAAGAAGGTTCTTATTTGGTCCCAGGTCATATACCCATTTGTTTTATTATTAATAATTTCAGTTGAAATAAACAAAGTTACAGGAATATTATTATCTTTAAATTTAGGCCAAGCGTTTAAATAAAAAGACTCATAAGCATCATCGACTGAAAAAGAAATTGTATTCCTATCGAACTTTTCATCATTGAGTATGATTGATACTATTTCATCAAGAGCAATAGTATTGAAATTATTTTTAGAGATATAGTCTATATGTGAATTGAATTGCTCAATGGTAACGTTAGTAGAAGGATATTTGTCCTCACCAATTCTGTGATACATAAAGACAGATGCCCCATTATCCTCTATTGTTTCAGTAACAGATGAGTAGGCTGGAAGTAAGTAGCAAGCTAAAAAAAATATGTATATTAGAGGTCTATTAAAACGAGTCATTTTTCATTTTTTTAATTAATTAATTTTTATTGTATATAATATAAATATCAAGATTATGATTTTAATAATAAATTGCACAAAAGGCCTCGAATTTGCTTTTTTAAGTAATGAAGGGATGATTTTTCAAAAAAAAAGTAATCAATTAAGAAATATCTCTGAAAAATTAATAGTAGAAATTGAAAACTCATTGTTGAAAATTGGGGCAGATTATAAATCCGTAAAGAAAATAATTATAGTTACGGGACCAGGGAGCTTTACTGGAATTAGATCTTCTATTACCTTTGCAAAGACGTTAAGACTTTATTTAAATATTAGAGTCATAGGTATATCTAAATTTGAAATTCTAAATTTATTAACCATCAATGATTATAAAAAACGTGCAAAAAATATATTAGTCAAAAACAACGAAAATACCTTTTTTCTACAAAAATTTAACTTTCTTGGAATAGTGAAATCTGTGCCTGAATTATTATATTTTAAGGACTACAGTATCAAAATAAATGATGAAACAAGAACTATTTGTGAGGGGATAGAATTTAAAAGGTATTTTGACTATAAGAAAAAAACAAAATCAGTTAAAATTGTTGAAATTATAGACTATAAATTTGATGATATTTATAAAGTAACAAAAAAATTACCTGAAGAAAATTATATACCAAAGCCACTATATACAAAAAATTTTTTTTAAAATGAAAAAATGATAGATTTAAAAAAACTCTGTAATGAAAAGGGATTAAGAATGACAGAGCAGAGAAATATTATAGCTGATGTCATTGATAAAATGGGAGGACATCCGGATGTTAATCAAATTCACTTAAAAGCAAATGAAAAAGATAAAAATATTAGTATAGCAACTGTATATAGAACAGTGAAATTATTTGAAGAGTATGGTGCACTAGAAAAACATGAGTTTAAAGATGGTAGATCAAGATATGAGTCAATTTCTAACGATCATCATGACCATCTCATTGATATAGATACGGGTGAGGTTCATGAATTTGTAAATGAAGAAATAGAAAAATTACAAAAGAAAATATCTAAAGAACTAGGATTCAATCTGATAGATCATCGATTAGAGTTATATGGATCAAAAATTAAAAAGTAATAATTATTTATTCTCATGCGTTCACTAAGGCTATTTTCGATTTTGATATGTTTAAGTATTTTCATATTAATTACAATTCCAATTCAAATATTGCTAAATATATCTAAACTTAGTTTAAAAAATACTTACCCACTTTTCTTCTATAAAGTAATAAAGAATCTAGCTGGAATCAATCTCGATATTGTAGGCTTAAGAGAAAAGAATCAAGAAAGTACTGGAACACTTTACATAGCTAACCATGTTTCTTGGTTTGATATTTTATGCTTAGGTTCTGTGCTAAATGCAAGGTTTATTGCAAAGAAAGAAGTTGCTGCAATGGGAATATTTGGTTTTTTGGCGAAATTAAGTAATACATTTTTTATTGATAATTCAAATAAAAATATGATTTACCAATATAATAATTTTATAAAAAACAAGTTATTAAATGGAGAGAGTTTAATTCTATTTCCAGAAGGAACCACTTCTGATGGTAATAGTATTAGGAAGTTTAAATCTTCACTGTTTGAATGTATAAATTCAAATGATAGGTTAATTAATGTTCAACCAATATCTATCTGCTATGTTCGTAAAAACAATGTACCTATGGGATTATATTCAAGAAGATTTATTGCTTGGGTCGGCGAAACTTCTATGGTCAATTCAATGAAAGAATTTTTATCAAGTGGCTCGATTACAGTGAATCTTATATTTCATCCTGAAGTATCAATGAAGCAATTTAATAATAGAAAAGAGATTTCTTTATTTTGTGAAGAACAAATACTACTTGGTTTAAATCAAACTATTAAAATATAATTATGAATACAAAATCTTTTTTTGTAAAATCTTATGGTTGTCAGATGAATGAATATGATAGTGAAAAAATTACATCAATACTTGAATATCATGGAATGACAGAAATGAGTGACATTAATAATGCTGATATAGTTGTGTTCAATACTTGTAATATTAGAGATAAAGCTGCTCATAAAGTCTATTCTGATATAGGTCGGGTAACTAAAATCAATAAAAACAATACAATAGCTGTTGTAGGCTGTGTTGCTCAAGCAGAAAATTCAGAAATGTTCAATAAGAACAAAAACATAGATATTATTTTAGGTTCGCAAAGCTATCATTTATTACCTCAAATGATTAAGGATAACGAAAAATGTAAAGATAAGTTAATGAATACTGATTTTATTATTAATGAAAAATTTGATTATATTAATCAGGAAAACAAACCAAAAGGTGTTTCATCATTTATAACTATTCAAGAAGGATGTGATAAATTTTGCTCTTTTTGCGTCGTTCCTTTTACAAGAGGACCAGAATACTCAAGACATTTTAATGATATAAAAAGTGAAGCAGAATTTATCTGTGCTAAGGGCACTAGTGAAATTATTCTCTTAGGTCAAAATGTAAATGCATATAATTATTTTGATAAAGGTAAACAATATAAATTAAATTATTTAATTAATCTTATTAGTGAAATTGATGAGGTGAAGAGAATTAGATACACAACGTCTCATCCAATAAATATGACAGATGAGCTAATAAGGCTACATGCTCAAAATAAAAAGCTAATGCCTTTTTTACATTTACCTGTTCAGTCAGGATCAGATCAGATTTTAAAAAAAATGAATCGAAAATATAATTCTTATGATTATAGAAAGATTATTGAAAAATTAAAAAAATCAAATCCTAATATTGAAATTTCGTCTGATTTTATAATTGGCTATCCTGGAGAGACTGAAAAAGATTTTAATGAAACTTTAAAGCTAGTTGAAGAAGTAAAATTTACCCAATCTTTTTCATTTATATATAGTGAGAGGCCTGGTACAAAAGCAGCTGCAGAAAAAGACGAGGTTAGTTTAAAAATAAAAAAAGAAAGATTATCTATTCTTCAAGATAAGCTTAAGGATATTCAATTTAAATATAACAATTCTTTTTTAAATAAAAATGTTAAAGTTCTTATTGAAAATCAAAGTGCTAGTAATCCCAAATATTTTTTTGGTAGAACGCCATATATGCAGTCAGTTTACTTAGAATCTCCATTAGTTAAAATTGGAGAAGAAATGGATGTTAAAATTACATCTTGCAACCATAAGAGTTTATACGGTAATGCTTAATACATATTAGTTTTATATTTTGAAAAATAAAAACTTAAACATTATGCCTCATAAAATATCGAATACCTCTTCGAATTCATCGATGATAAATATCAATAACTCCGATGCTCTAGAAATTTTTGGAATTAATAATGAAAATATATCTTTTTTTGAATCGACGTTACCAATAAAAATTTTCCAAAAAGGAAATCAATTAAGTATTCGGGGAGATAAGAAATATAAAAACTTGTTAAGAAATGCTATTATACAAACAATAAATGAAATTAAATTTAATAAAAGCCTAAGAGACAAAAACTTAATACAGGAGAATCTTAAAATGCAACTTTCAGATATTTCAGAAAATGTTAAAAATTTTAGTGTGACAAAAACTAGTAAGTGTGATGTGGTAGGAAAAAGCATAAGACAAAATGAATATTTAGAAATTTTGCAAAAAAAACAGATTATTTTTGCTATAGGACCTGCTGGAACAGGAAAAACATTTTTAGCTGTAGCCGCTGCAGTTTCTCAATTATTAGAAAAAAAATTTGATAGAATAATATTATCTAGGCCCGCAGTTGAAGCTGGAGAAAAGCTAGGATTTTTACCTGGAGATCTAAAAGAAAAAGTTGATCCTTACCTTAGACCTTTGTATGACTCTCTTTATGATCTAATGCCATCCGATGTAGCTATACGTAAAATACAATCAGCAGAAATTGAAATAGCACCTTTGGCATTCATGAGAGGTAGAACACTAAATAACTCATTTGTTATTTTAGACGAGGCACAAAATGCAACACACAATCAAATTAAGATGTTTTTAACTAGGTGTGGAAAAAATTCACGTATGGTCGTTACAGGAGATCCTTCCCAAACAGATTTGAATAGAAAGAGTGATTCAGGTTTAATTAAATCAATAAAAATTTTAGAAAAAATCGATGATATACAAGTTATTAGTTTTGACTCTAAAGATATTGTAAGAGATAAAATGGTTACAAAAATAATAAATGCCTATGATACACACAATGAACATATTAAAGATTTACTTGATACATCATCTTAAAAAAATTTTATTTAAATGATCAAAATTAATTTCAATGTTGATGAGCCTTTATGGATAAAGGAAATGCCATTATTTAAAATGAACATTTCAAAAGCGGCAAAATCAACCCTCGATACTATAAACAATTCTAAAAATGATAATTTAGAAGTAAGTTTTTTACTAACCTCAAATTCTAAGATAAGATTACTGAATAAAAGATATAGAAATAAAAATAAATCGACCAATGTACTTGCATTTCCAATGAATGAAAATAATTTTGGTGATAATTATATGGTTGGAGATGTTGCTATATCACTTCAAGAAATATTGGATGAGTCTAAGAAACTTAAAATTCAAAAATATAAATATTTGTCTAAGATTGTGATTCATGGTGTTATTCATTTACTGGGATATGATCATAAAACTAATGAGCAGTATGAAGAAATGAATAGTATAGAACAAAAAGTATTTAAAAAAATATTTTCTTAATAATGTTAAAAGATCTATTTAGTAAATTATTTTCATCAAGCACATCAAAAAATAGTTCTCTCAAAGAAAATCTTGAAACTGTTTTAGATACTGTCAAAAAGGATGATGAGAATATTTCAAAACAAGAAAGGTCAATGCTATTAAATGTTTTAAAGATTGATCAAATTAGATCGATTGATATCATGATACCAAGGGCAGATATAGGAGCTGTTGAAGTTAATGATACTTTTGAAAAAGTTTTGGAGGTTTTTATTAAAGAGTCTCATTCACGAGTTCCAGTTTATGAAAAAAATCTTGATAACATTATTGGCATGATACATATAAAAGACCTTGTAAAGTATCAAAATGATGGACATTTTGAAGAAGGTTTTTTGAAAAAAATAAAAAGAGATATCATTGAAATACCTCCGTCAATGCCAGTATTAGATTTATTAATGAAAATGCAACTCACAAGGTTGCATATGGGAATTGTAATTGATGAATATGGTGGAACGGACGGATTAGTTACTATCGAAGATGTTATTGAGGAGATTACAGGAGAAATAGAAGATGAGCATGACGAGCAAAATATACCAATGGTCATTAGAACTTCACCCAATTCTTTTGAAGCTAGCGCAAGAGTTGAAATTAAAGAATTTGAAAAATTATCAAAAATAAATTTTTTTAAAGATTATAATAGTGAAGATGTAGATACATTAGGCGGGTTGGTAGTTGCTATGGCTGGAAGAGTTCCACAAAGGGGTGAAATTCTTAAACATGAATCAGGACTAACATTTGAAATTAATGATGCTGATCCCAGAAGAATTAAATCAATAAAAATTACATATTCAAGATCATAAAAAATGAACTCTTATTTTTTTTTTTCGAATAAAAAAAGAATATTTTTATTAGTGTCATTTATTTTAGGAGGCTTATTTTCTCTATCATTTGATCCATATAATTTACCATTTTTTTCATTAATTATTGTTGGCTTATTTTTTAAGCTCAATGATTATATTTTTTTAAATTATGGTAAAGATTTCAAGCTAATGTTTTCAACTGGGACTTTGTTTGGATTTAGTTTTTTTATTACGAGTATTTATTGGATTACTAATTCAATTTTTGTTTTTGACTCGAGTTTAGCTTTTCTTGTTCCTTTTCCACTTATATTTTTGCCTTTAATTCTTGGAATATTTTATGGCTTAATGCAATTAATAAATGCATTTTTTTGGAGCTTAAATATTTCAAGAATATTTTACTTTTCAGTATTTTGGTCACTTTTTGAATTATTTAGGAGTACTATACTAACAGGATTTCCTTGGAATTTGATAGCTTATAGTTGGTCATGGTCAATTAATTTTATGCAGTCATTATCATTGTTTGGAGTTTTTGGGTTAGGTTTTATCTCTATATTTTGTGCGGCAGGGATATTTTCTATAAATTCTAAAAAGATAAATATTTTTTTATGTTTGTTTTCTATTTTCATTTTAATTGTTTTATATTTATTTGGCTATAATCGAGTTTTAAATTATGAAAATGTTTATACAAATGAAAATAAAGTTAGAATAGTAAGTACTAATTTTCATCAAGATGAGAAATGGTCAAATGAGTCATTTGAAAAAATAAAGTCTTTCGGTTCAAATGAAATTCCAACATTTTTCCCTGAAACTTCATTTGTACAACATCAAGATATCCAAGATAATTGGTTTATTGGATTTATTAGGGTCGATAATAAGGAATTTTATAATTCTGCTCAGTTTAATAATCAAATTTATGATAAGAGAAAACTCGTACCATTTGGTGAATTTATTCCAATGCATAAGATATTAAAAAAGGCTGGATTAAAAAATCTTATGCCATTTGACTCATTTAGCCCAGGCAAACCAAATAATTCCTTTAGCGACTATATAGTTCCACTGATTTGTTATGAAGGAATTTTTCCACATATTGTTAAAGAAAATATTCTTCCTACCTCAGGTGTACTAATCAATATTACTAATGATGCATGGTTTGGTGATGGAGCAGGACCTAAACAACATTTTACTCATGCTAGATTCCGCTCAGTAGAAAATGGATTGCCACTTATTCGTTCAGCAAATATGGGAATTTCAGGTCTAATTAATCCAATCGGTGAAGTAGAAAAAATTATTCCTCATGGTGAAATGAGCTTTCTAGATATAAAAATTCCAAGGAAAATTAGAAGTACTTTTTATACTCAATTTGGGGATAACATTGCATATTTTTTTATAGTCTTATTTTTTTTAATTGGATATTCTACCTCAAAATTAAACAAAGATTAGAAATATGGATAATGAATATTTATTTACGAGCGAGTCTGTCTCTGAAGGGCATCCTGATAAAGTTTGCGATATAATCTCTGACTATATTGTAGATGATTTTTTAGCACAACCTAATTCAGAAAACTGGAGAGTTGCCTTAGAAACATTAGTTACTACTAATCAAGTCGTTGTTTCTGGTGAGGTACGTGGACCTGATGGGTTTAATTGTGACTATGAGTCATTAGCGAGAGAAGCAGTAAAAGAAATTGGCTATGAACAAGATAAGTTTCATTGGCAAAACTTTAATTTTACATCTTACGTTCATGGTCAGTCAGGTGATATTGCTATGGGAGTTGATGCAAAAGACAATAAGGACCAAGGTGCTGGCGATCAGGGAATAATGTTTGGTTATGCTTGTAAAGAAACGCCAGTGTTAATGCCAGCTCCTATTTATTATTCACATTTGATACTTAAAAATCTTGCTGAAGCTAGAAAAAGTGGAAAAATTAATGGAATCCAACCAGACTCTAAAAGTCAAGTCACTTTAAAATATAATGGTTCTGCTCCTTTTGAGTGCACAGAAGTTGTGGTATCAACTCAACATGATAAAAACTTAGAATTATCTGATGTGGAGGAAATTGTTACACCATTCATTAAAGAAGCTATTCCAGAGGAATGGTTAAAAAATACACAATTCCATATTAATCCCACTGGTAGATTTGAAACTGGGGGGCCTGATGGAGATACTGGTCTTACAGGTAGAAAAATAATTGTAGATACTTATGGTGGAGCAGCACCTCATGGAGGTGGAGCTTTCTCAGGAAAAGACCCTACCAAGGTTGATAGATCGGCAGCATATATTTCTAGATATATCGCAAAAAATATAGTTGCAGCTGATTTAGCTGATAAGTGCACAATTCAGTTAGCATATGCTATTGGAGTATCAAGGCCTTTATCTTTTTATATAAATACTCATGGATCAGGTAAGATTGAAAATGATATTCTTATTAAAAAATTAAATGATATTGTTGATTTGACACCCAGAGGAATTAGAGATCATCTAGAATTACATAAGCCAATATATAAGAGCTCTGCTGCTTATGGACATTTTGGGAGAGAGGCAGGAAGTGATGGTTCATTTTCGTGGGAGAAAACTGATTTAGTGGATCAACTAAAAAATATTTAATATTTGTTTGATTTAAGCAATCAGTTTCCTAAGTTCTACCAGTTTCATGGGAGAAGAATTTCTAGAAAGATTTCTCAGTCAAATATAAATTTAATCAAAAGCACGTTTAACAAATATTCAGTCGATAATGATGTCATTAATTTTTTAATTAAAAAAAACGATAATTCAAATTTATATTTAAATAATGGCTTTAAAAAAGTAGTAATAGAAGTCGGATTTGGCAATGGAGACTACTTAATTTATAACGCAAAAAAAAATCCTGATATTTTATATATTGGTTCTGAAGTATATGTTAATGGACTTGCAAAAGTTCTGAAAAATATAATAGATTATAATATTCGAAATATAAAGATTTGTGGGTTGAATTTTTTATTCTTACTAAAATCATTAAAATTAAGAACTATAGATGAAATATATATTATCAATCCTGATCCTTGGCATAAAAAGAGACACAATAAAAGAAGATTAATAAATTCTGATAATCTTTTATCAATGTACCGATTGTTAAAAACAAATGGGAAAATTTTTATTTCCACAGATTCAAAAGATTATTTTGATGAAATAAAGCTTATTATAACTGGCGATAAACAATTTAAAAAAAATATTTATGAATGTATGAGAGAGTCAGATATAATGTATGGCATCTCTAATTATCAAAAAAAAGCAATATCAAATAAACGAGATTTGTATAAAATTGAAATTTTTCATAAATAACACATTGATATTAAATAACATTTTCCCTACTTGATTTCTTAATTTTTGAGGTATATAGAAAGTATAAATTATTGCTAAACCGTAAATAAAGTGGGTTAAGCCCACTTTTTTTTTACTTAAAAGGAAACCTAATGGTAAGTGCAAATAAAATAGAGATTTTAAGAATAGCCGAAACAGTAGCTCAAGAAAAAATGATAGAGAAAGAAATTGTTCTATCTGCCTTAGAGGAGGCAATTGTTAAAGCAGCTAAGAATAATTATGGTGAAGAGAATGAAGTTGTAGCAGAAATTAATCAGGAAAATGGAGATATACTAATTTCAAGAAAAATGCTTGTTGTTGATGATGTTAAAAATAAATTTCTGGAAATTAATCTTAAAGATGCAAAAAAAATAAATGGAGCAGCTCAAATTGGTGATGAGCTTTTGGACCCTTTACCACCTATGGACTTTGGAAGAATTGCTGCTCAGTCAGCAAAACAAGTCATTACCTCTAAAGTTAGGGAAGCTGAGAGGGAAAGACAATATAATGAGTATAAAGACAGAGTTGGAGAAGTAGTAAATGGAATAGTAAAAAGGGCAGAATTTGGAAATATAATACTTGATCTTGGTAAAGCTGAAGGAGTAATCAGAAAAGACCAGGTAATTCCAAGAGAAAATCTTAGGAATGGTGATCGAGTGAAGGCATATATATATGATGTTCGTTCAGAGCAAAAAGGGCCACAAATATTTCTTTCAAGATCACACCCGCAATTTATGGCAAAACTATTTATGCAAGAGGTTCCAGAGATATATGATGGAATTATATCTATTAAAAGTGTAGCTAGGGATCCAGGTAGTAGAGCGAAAATAGCAGTTTCAACTGAGGACAATTCGATTGATCCTGTAGGTGCATGCGTAGGTATGAGAGGTAGCAGGGTGCAAGCAGTAGTTAATGAATTACAAGGAGAAAAAATAGATATTATTAATTGGTCAGAGAATGTAGCAAACTTAGCAATAGCATCTCTTTCACCTGCAGAAGTTTTGAAAGTTGTATTGGATGAGGATCAAAACAAAATTGAGGTAGTGGTTTCTGAAGAACACTTGAGTTTAGCAATAGGAAGAAGAGGTCAAAATGTTAAACTTGCCACTGAACTTACAGGTTGGGAAATAGACATTCTAACGGAAGATGAAGAATCTACAAAAAGACAGGAAGATTTTTTGGCAAAGTCTAATTTTTTTATAGAGTCTTTAGACGTAGATGAGACTCTTGCCCAGCTTTTGGTTAGTGAGGGATTTGGCTCAGTTGACGAAATATTAGATTCTGAGAAATCTGAATTACTTACTATAGAAGGTTTTGAAGAAGAGATTGTTGATGAACTAATTCTAAGGGCTCAGAAATATGCACAAGAAAAAGAAGTCTTAAATGATCAAAAACTCCAAGAATTTAAAGTCAGTCCTGATCTTTTAGAATTTAACTTACTTACAAAAACCATGTTAGTTAGTTTAGCTGAAAGCAATGTTACAACTTTAGAAGAGTTTGCAGGCTTAACTACCGACGACCTTATAGGATATTTTGAAGATAAGCATGACAAAAATTCAAAAGTACGAGGTATTCTTGAAGATTATAATTTAACCAGAGATGAAGGGGATGAGCTTATTATGGAGGCAAGAAAAATATGGCTTAATTAGTCATAATAGAAATTGAAGTTATGTCTGAAGATAAAAAAAATAAGAAAACCTTAAGCTTAAATCTCGGAACCAAGAGAAGTTTTTCCCCGGTCAATTCTTTTGAATCAGGTAAAACAGTAATTGTTGAGAAAAAAAGATTTCGCAAAAGTAATCAATCTAGTCAACTTTCAAGTAATGAGACTCAAAATCAAGATATTAAAAGTGAAATTAAAGAAACACCAATCTCTAATTCTACTAAAAAAGATGCCAGTTCTACTAAGTCAGGGATAATTTTAAAGCCACTATCAAAAGATGAACAAAAAAGAATTTTAAAAGCTGATACTCGTGAAGAAAAAAAGGAAGCTATAAATAAAATTAGAGGAGAAGACAAAAAAGAAACTATTAAATCAAATGTTTTAGAAGATGTTTTGATTGAAAATAGAAATGATAATCGAGAAGAAAAAAATAAAGATTTAATAAATAATAAAGTTGATGAATTCAAAGAAAGAAAAAAACCTTCAGTTTCATTTGGTAGAAAAAAAGCTAGAGAAAGAAAAGTAACTATTGTTACCGCGTTAAGCGATGTTGAAGAAAGAACAAGAAGTTTAGCTGCATATAAGCGTGCAAAACAAAAAAATAAAAAAATAAATCTTGAAGCAGAACCTCAAAAGAAATTGATTAGAGAAGTAAATATACCTGAACATATTACTGTTAAAGAATTAGCAAATAGAATGACAGAAAAATCAGGAGACGTTATTAAATCATTAATGAAAATGGGTATGATGGCAACTATAAATGAGAGCTTGGATGCTGATACTGCTGAGCTACTAGTTACTGAGTTTGGCCATAAGTTTAAAAGAGAAAATATAGAAGATATTGAAAAAGATCTTATTTCTAAAGATCTTGAAGCAGCAAAAAATAAATCTAGATCACCTATTGTAACTATTATGGGTCATGTAGACCATGGAAAGACCTCTCTATTAGATAAAATAAGAAACACTAATGTTGTAGGTGGTGAAAGTGGAGGCATTACTCAACATATAGGAGCTTACGAGATTATACACAAAAAGAAAAATATTACTTTTATTGATACTCCTGGACATGCAGCTTTTACTAATATGAGAGCTAGGGGGGCGAATGTAACTGATATTGTTGTGTTAATAGTTGCTGCTGATGATGGGGTAATGCCACAAACTAAAGAAGCAATATCTCATGCTAAATCAGCAGATGCCCCTATTATTGTTGCAATTAATAAATGTGATAAGCCAGAAGCTGATGCAAAAAAAATTAAGGAGCAGCTTTTAGGAGAAGATTTAATAGTTGAAGAGTTATCTGGAGATATACAGTGTGTAGAGGTTTCAGCTCAGACTGGTTTAAATTTGGATCAGCTATTAGATTCAATTATTATTCAAGCTGAGCTACTAGAACTGAAAGCTAACTATGATACTTTTGTAGAGGCTACAGTTATTGAAGCTAATATCGATAAAGGTAGAGGGCCTATTTGTAATGCGATTATTACAAATGGTAAATTAAGTGTTGGAAATATTGCTGTTGCTGGAAGTGAGTATGGTAAAATTAGAGCTATATTAAATGATAAAGGTGAGAATTTAAAAGATGCTTTTGCCTCAATGCCAGTTCAAGTTTTAGGATTAAATAGTGCCCCTGAAGCTGGAGATAGTTTAGTTACAGTTGAAAGTGATGAAAAAGCTAAAGAGCTGTGTGAGTTAAGAAGTCAAATAAGAAAAAATAAACTTACCCCAAAAAAAATTAAGAATATTGATAACGAGCAAGCATTTGGATCACTTGAGAACTTAAAAGAGGTAGTTGAGGTGGTAGTGAAATCGGATACTAGAGGCTCAACAGAAGCAATTGTAAATCAGATTGAAGGTATTAAGAGTGAAAAAGTTAAAATTAAAGTTATTCATTCTGGGGTAGGTTTCATCAATGAGACAGACGTTGCCTTAGCAACAGCTTCAAGTGCTTTATTGATTTCTTTTAATGCATCTGTGACAAAAGAGGCCAAACAAAAGGCAAAAATAAATAAACAGGACATTTCTAATTTTTCAATCATTTATGAATTAATTGAATTTGTATCTGATTATGCTAGTGGAAAATTAAAACCTTCCATTAAAGAAAATTACATTGGAAAAGCAGAAATATTAAAGGTATTTAAAGTTTCAAAAATAGGTTCAATAGCTGGATGTATTGTAGCTGATGGACTAATTAGTAAAAATGCCAAGGCAAGAGTATTTAGAAATGAAGAAAGTATTTTTGATGGAGATATATCAAGTTTAAAGAGAGAAAAAAATGAGGCAAATGAAGTTAGAGCTGGGACAGAATGTGGAATTGGAATCAAAGATTTTGACGATTTTGAGGTGGGTGACTTCATTGAAGTTTATAATATTGAAGAAGTAGCTCAATCTTTGTGATAATAAAAAAAACTCAACAAAAATCTAGCAGACATTTAAGAGTAGCCGAGATTATCAAAAAAGCTGTAAGCGAAGTACTTTTAAAAAATGAGCTTCCTCTAAACCCAAATTTTCAGTTTCCACTTAGTGTTGTTTCAATTAAAATGAGCTCTGACTTAAGAATTGCTTACATTTATGTGAGTACTTATGAAGATTTAAATAAAGATGAAGTTATAAATAAATTAGAAAGTTGTAGAAAATATATATCTAATGAAGTGAAACAATTAATAGATCTAAAATTTACTCCAAAACTTATTTATAGATATGATCTAGCCACAGAAAGCTATAATCAAATATCAAAGTTACTTGAAGTAAAAAAATAAAAATTAATTTAAAAAAAATGGAGAATAACAATTATTCGGGCTGGGTATTTATCGATAAACCCGAAGGTAAAACCTCATTTGATGTAATACGTTCTATTAAAAAAATTTTAAAGATTAAGAAAATTGGACATTCGGGAACTCTAGATCCTATTGCTTCTGGAATACTAGGAATTGGTATAGGAGAGGCTACAAAGAGCATTCCTTTTTTTTCCAAACGAAAAGAGTATAAATTTAATATTACTTTTGGTGAGTCAAAAGATACAGACGATATTTCTGGTAAAACTACTAACATATCAAAACTAATTCCTACTAAAGATCAAATTGCTCAATGTCTAAATGAATTTAAAGGAAGGATTTTTCAAATACCTCCAAAGTATTCAGCCATAAAAGTGAAAGGACGGAGAGCATATAATCTAGCTAGAAATAATATAACCTTTGAACTTAAAGAGCGACAAATTGAAGTGTATGATCTGCAGTGCACTGGTCAAGTAAGCCAATCCACATTTTCATTTATCGCAGATTGTTCTTCAGGGACATATATCAGGTCCTTAGCTAGAGATATTGCGGCAAAACTGAATACTCTAGGCTATATTTCTTATCTCAGAAGGACAAAACTAGGAAAAATTACTGAGAAAGAAATAATTTTAGTAGATAAATTTAATGAATTAGTACATATTGGCGTTCATTTCGAGTTTATGCATTCTATTCAAGATGTACTGGACGACATCCAAGCAGTTAGACTTGATAGGGAATTTAGTCAAAAATTTCGAAATGGTGTAATTTTTGATTATTGCAATAGAAAAGTTTTTTTGAAACCAGTATTGATTTTTTCAGAAAAAGATTTTTTAGGAATAGCTGAAATAAAAGAAGGTTATATAAAGCCAATTAGGGTTTTTAATATTTAATTAGAAGGAAAGTTGAGATGTCGATAGATAAAGAAAAAAAAACGGAACTTATAGATCAGTTTGCAAGATCAAAAAGTGATACAGGTTCTCCTGAAGTTCAAATTGCAATTTTAACTGAAAGGATAACTAAGCTTACTGAGCATTTTCAATTACACAAAAAAGACAACCACTCAAAAACAGGATTAATGAGAATGATTAATCAAAGAAGGAGTTTACTAGCATACATCAAAAAAACGAATAAAGAATCTTATGATAGCTTAATTAATAAGTTAGGAATAAGAAAATAATTAATTATGAACAAAGAAAAATTTATAGGAATTAAATATGAACGAAAATATTACAAGAGAAATCAAATGGGGCGACCAAAAATTAATCATCGAAACAGGAAAAATAGCTAAACAAGCAACAGCATCAACTATTGTAAGGTATGGTGAAACAGTTGTGATGGCTAACGTTACAGCGGCTAATGAGCCAAAAATAGACCAAGATTTTTTTCCATTAACGGTAAGCTATCAAGAAAAATATTATGCAGCTGGTAAAATACCAGGTGGATTTTTTAAAAGAGAAGGTAGGCCTACTGAATTTGAGACCCTTACCTCAAGATTAATAGATAGACCTATTCGGCCATTATTCCCCGAGGGATTTAAAAATGAAACCCAGGTTGTTTTAACCGTACTTTCACATGACGGTGAAACTAATGCTGATGTAGTGGCAATGATTGCAGCTTCTAGCGCACTAACATTATCAGGGATCCCTTTTATGGGCCCTATAGGTGGATGTAGAGTAGGATATGATGGGGAGAATTATATTTTGAATCCAAAAATGACAAACCAAACGGATTTAGATCTTGTTGTTGCTGGAACGTCATCAGCAGTTTTAATGGTTGAGTCTGAAGCAAACCAGTTATCTGAAGAAGTTATGCTTGGTGCTGTTAAGTTTGGACATGAATCTATTCAAGAGGTTATCAAAGTTATAATTAATCTTGCCGAAGAGTGTGCTAAAGATCCATGGAAATTTGAGTATGTAGAAAATAATGACTTATTGAATAGTCTTAGAGAAGAATACTCAGAAGATATTAAGATAAGCTATTCAAAAGTAGATAAAATGGAAAGACATAACTCATTAAATGAAATTAAATCTAAGATTGAAGATAAATATGCTGATAACCCAGATGTTAGCATGAATGAAGTAATGAGCTACTTCAAAAAAATTGAGAAAGGAATTGTTAGGTCTCAAATATTAGAAGATAAAAAAAGAATTGATGGAAGATCCTTAGACGAAGTTAGAAATATTGATTCTGAGGTTTCCTGGCTACCACGTACACATGGATCAGCACTTTTTACTAGAGGTGAAACTCAAGCAATTGTTGTAGCAACTCTAGGGTTTGGAGAAGACGAGCAAAGAATTGAAGCTTTACAAGGATCTTATAAAGAAAACTTTATGCTTCATTATAATTTTCCTCCTTATTCTGTTGGAGAGGTAGGAAGAATGGGTGCGACAGGTCGAAGAGAAATTGGACATGGTAAGCTTGCTTGGAGAGCACTTAGAGCTGTTTTACCAAATAAGGATGATTTTGATTATACTATTAGATTAGTATCAGATATTACTGAATCAAATGGTTCATCCTCAATGGCTACAGTTTGTGGGTCATCGTTAGCACTAATGGATGCCGGAGTTCCTATTAAGAATTCTGTATCAGGTATTGCTATGGGCTTAATCAAAGAGGGTGAAGATTTTGCTGTTCTGTCTGATATTTTAGGTGATGAAGATCATTTAGGAGACATGGACTTTAAAGTAGCTGGCACAAAAGATGGAGTTACATCTTTACAAATGGATATCAAGATTACAGGAATTACCCATGAAATAATGGAACAAGCTCTTAATCAAGCTAAAGCAGGCAGAGATCACATCTTAAATGAAATGAATAAAGCACTGGACTCTCCAAGAAAGGAGCTAGGACCTTATACTCCAAGAAGTCAAATGATTAAGGTTAAGCGAGACAATATTGGAGAAATAATAGGTAAAGGTGGAGCAACTATAAAAGAAATTATTGAAAAATCAGGTGCAAAAATTGACATTAGTGATAGTGGCAACGTTAAGATTGCAGGGACTAACCAAGAATCAATTCAATCTGCAATTGATTTAATAAATTCAATCATTGAAGAGCCTGAAGTTGGTCAAGTCTATGAAGGCAAAGTGGTTAAAATAATGGAATTTGGCGCTTTTGTTAATTTCTTTGGTAAAAAAGATGGTTTAGTTCATATTTCTCAATTGTCTGCTGAAAGAGTAGATAAAGTTACTGACGTTGTTAATGAAGGTGATATAGTGAAAGTTAAGGTAATTGGATTTGATAAAGGGAAAGTAAAATTATCTTTAAAAGACGTTGAGGCTTAATTACTAAAAAAAAATGGTCAAATTAAATACTTCTGAAGACAAACTTCATGAAGAATGCGGTGTATTTGGAATTTTTGGAAGTCCAGATGCGTCTACACTTACAACGCTTGGACTGCATGCTCTTCAACACAGAGGACAAGAAGGAGCAGGCATTGTAACTTTTGATGGAGATGGATTCCATGGCGTTAGAAGAACTGGCCTAGTTGGAGACAATTTTAATAAACCAGAAATTATTGATCGATTAAAAGGAAGAAATGCTATCGGTCACGTAAGATACTCAACAACAGGAGATTCTATTTCAAGAAATATACAACCTCTTTATGCAGATTTATCTTCAGGAGGATTTACATGTGCTCATAATGGCAATTTAACTAATGCATCTACATTAAGAGAATCTCTGGTGAATCAAGGAGCTATCTTCCAATCTACCTCAGATACTGAAACTATATTACAATTAGTTGCAAAATCCAAAAGAGACAGAATGGTTGATAAGATAGTTGATGCTCTCTTTCAAATTCAAGGCGCTTATTCTTTGGTTATTTTGACCAATAAGAAGTTAATAGGTGTTAGAGATCCTTATGGGATAAGACCATTAGTTTTTGGCGATTTAAATGGTGCTCCAGTTTTAGCTTCCGAAACCTGTGCACTGGACATTATTGGTGCCAAGTATGTAAGAGACGTTGAAAATGGAGAAATTGTCATCATTTCTGAAGACGGTGTCGAAAGCATTAAACCGTTTCCAAAAGTTGCTGAAAGGCCATGCATATTTGAGAGAATTTATTTTTCTCGACCCGATAGTATAATTGGAGGAAAAACAGTTTATTCATATAGAAAAAATTTAGGAGAACAGTTAGCAAAAGAAAATACTATTGATGTTGACGTTGTTATACCTGTTCCAGATTCAGGAGTTCCTGCAGCATTAGGATACTCACAAAAATCTAAAATACCTTTTGAACTTGGTATTATTAGGAATCATTATGTCGGAAGGACTTTCATAGAACCTGCTCAAAATATTAGACAGTTTGGAGTTAAACTAAAACATAACGCAAATTTATCATACATTAAGGGAAAAAGAGTTGTTTTAATTGATGATTCTATTGTGCGAGGAACAACAGCTAAAAAAATTGTTAAAATGATGTATGAGGCTGGCGCTAAAGAAGTACATATCGGTATAGCGTGTCCCCCAATTACGAATCCTGATTTTTATGGAATTGATACTCCAGACTATAATGAATTGATATCATCAAAGCATAGTATTGAGGAGGTAAATTCTATTGTAGGATCAAAATCACTCTTTTATTTATCATTAGATGGAACTTACAAAGCTATGGGATACGAAAAACGAGATAACAGTAATCCACAATTTACTGACCACTGTTTTACAGGTGATTATCCAACTTCACTATTAGATAGAGACGAAGGCAATACAGCAAAACAATACTCTTTGTTGTCTGAGAAAAATTAAATTTCTCTAGGTACACCTACCTTATTATAACCACAATCAACATAATGTACTTCGCCTGTAACACCCGAAGATAGATCACTTAGTAAATAAAGACCTGATTTACCAACATCATCCAATGAAATATTTCTAATCATTAACGAGTTTTTTTCTGACCATTTCATCATATCTTTTCCACCAGAAATTCCAGCCATAGCTAGTGTCTTCATAGGACCAGCTGATAATGCATTAACTCTGATACCCGATTCTCCTAAATCAGCGGCTATATATCTTACACTGGACTCAAGTGCAGCTTTAGCTACACCCATAACATTATAATTTGGAATAAATTTTTGAGATCCATCGTAAGTTAGAGTTAACATAGAACCACCATTAGTCATCATCTTTTGAGCCTCATTGGCTATTTCAGTGAATGAAAAGCAGGAAATTAACATAGTTTGAGTAAAATTGTCACGCGAGGTTTTAATATATTTTCCTTTTAATTCTTCTTTATCAGAAAATGCTATTGAATGGAGTACAAAATCAATAGTATCCCATTTTTTATTTATTTCCTTAAATGTATTTTCTATTGAGTCTTTTTTTAATACATCACATTCAATTAAAAAATTATTATTTATTGATTCTGATAAGGGTTTCACTCTTCTAAGAAGAGATTCACCTTGATAGGTAAAGCATAATTCGGCACCTTCTTCAGATAGTTTTTTAGCTATTCCCCAGGCTATTGAATGATCATTAGCCACTCCCATGATGATTCCCCTTTTATTTTTTAAATATCCCATTAATTATACTTTTTAAATACTAAAGAAGCATTAGTTCCACCAAAACCAAAACTATTACTCATTGCTGCTTCAAACTTTTTATCTATTCGTTCGTTCACAATATTCATATTTTTTGCTTTTTCATCTAGATCTTCAATATTAGCTGACTCACATATAAAGTTATTATCCATCATGAGTAAAGTATAAATTGATTCATGAACACCGGCTGCTCCAAGAGAGTGACCGCTCAATGATTTGGTTGAGCTAATATATGGAATATTTGAACCAAATACTTTTTTTATAGCATTTAATTCAGCAATATCTCCAACGGGAGTAGAAGTTCCATGTGCATTAATATAATCAATCTTATCAATATCTTTCATTGCCATCTCCATACATCTTTGAGCACCCTCACCTGATGGTTGAACCATATCATAACCATCTGATGTTGCCCCATACCCAACAATTTCTGCATAAATTTTTGCTTTTCTACTCAATGCTAAGTCTAATTCTTCCAATACTAAAGCCCCACCGCCACCAGATATTACAAATCCATCTCTATTTTGATCAAAAGCTCGAGATGCTGAAGAAGGTTTATCATTATATTTAGAAGATAAAGCAGTCATTGCATCAAAAAGAGCAGACAAGGTCCAATCCAACTCTTCACCACCACCAGCAAATACTCGCTTTTGTTTACCTAACTGGATTAACTCATAAGCATTTCCTATGCAATGTGCACTTGTTGAACATGCTGAACTAATAGAATAATTAACTCCTTTGATTTTAAAATAAGTCGATAAAGTAGCAGAGTTTGTGCTGCACATAACTTTTGGCACACTTGTTGGTCCAATTTTTTTAGGACCCTTTTCTCTAGTAATATCAAAAGCCCTCAAAAGACTTTTTGTTGAAGGACCACCAGAACCCATAATCAACCCAGTTTCGTGATTAGATATTTCCTCCTCATTTAATTTAGCATCTTCGATTGCTTCAAGCATAGCAAGATAATTGTAACTTGCTCCATCACCCATAAATCTTAAGTATTTTCGATCAATAGCATCTTCTAAATTTATTTTAATTTGACCACTAACTTGACTTCTAAAGCCCATTTTTTGATAAGATTCATCAAAAGATATGCCTGACTTTGTATCATATAATGACCTAGTAACTTCATCTTTATTATTACCCAGTGGTGATACTATGCCAATTCCAGTGACAACGACTCTATTC
>MDSV01113160.1_pt1 | contig 33860 bp, 31 predicted proteins | sample 810851 | NCBI WGS metagenome assembly MDSV01 (sample SAMN05326640, study PRJNA326480) | marine metagenome | isolation source: seawater | place: Atlantic Ocean: North East | collected 2012 | reverse complement strand
ATGATATGCTTCGCCCCCGAATATTTATCAACCAACCACAAAACATAACGTATATCAACATTTATTGTTTTTTGAAGCTTGGTATCAAAAATAACATCTCCTGCCATAGCTTCAATATTACCATCAAAAGCCAAGCCTATTAATTCACCTTTTCCATTTAGTACAGGTGATCCAGAGTTTCCTCCAGTGATATCGTTATTAGTTAAAAAATTTACCGGCATGTGACCCGCTTTATCGGAATAAGGCCCAAAATCTTTCTTTTCGTAGAGATCAATTAAGGACTTAGGAAGATCAAATTCAGGATCATTGGGTATATATTTTTTTACTGTTCCTTTTAGAGTAGTATAATAGTTTTCTTCCGCATCATTTCTTGGGTCACTAGGTAGAGAACTTACTTTACCGTAAGTCAATCTTAAAGTTGAATTTGCATCAGGATAAGTTACTGGACTAAGATTAGATTTTCTCATTCCGTCTACTAGCATGCGGTATGCTTTATCAAATGAGTTTTTAGCGTCTTTAATTTCATCTGATTTATTAAAATAGTGAGTAAAAAGTTCTATAGATAATTTCATTAACGGGTCATTTTCAATTAATTCGACCGTTGGTAATTCAAGAAATGAGAGCATTCTAGTTTTATTCGTTAATATACTCAAATCAAATATTGCATTTATATGATTTTTAAGTTCTATATTCACCAAAGATTTTGGTAGCTTATAATTTACTTTTTCTACATATAGTTGGATCATTTCATAAAGCATTTCTTTCTCTAATTCAATACTAGTAGATGCAAAAAAGTCTTCTATTTTTGAAGATAGTTGTTTCTTCATTAAATTACGTTTTTCGGAATCTGAAGCTGCATAATTTAAAAGTTGGCTTCCAAAACCTCTGGAAGTTGTTGAAAACTTAGATGCTCTAAAAACTAGTCTTAAATAGTTGTCATGCTCTGACTTCTTATTGGTCATATCATAGTAATCATTTATATTTTGAATCACATTAGCATACTCTTTGTTATCTTTTTTGTTGGCCCACTTATTGAATTTTGATTCATTTTTTGCTTTTGTTTCTGCTGTTTTAAACTTGGTTAGAGCTTCAATCATTCCTTGCCTATTTTTCCAATAATTTGCTATACCAGCATATTTTGAGGCATAATTTAGTCGTATAGCGTCCTCTTCATCCATATATTTTTTAAGAACGTCCATGGCTTTTTTTGAAGATTCAACCCATGCAGGATAAGCAAACTTTACATTTTGTTCAATTCCACCTGCAGGAAGCCATCTGTTTGTTCTTCCCGGGTATCCCAAAATCATAGCAAAATCATCTTCCTCAAACCCCTTTATATTTACTGGCAAATGGTGTTTGGGTTTTAGTGGGATATTATCTTTATCGTATTCAGCTGGATTGCCATTTTCATCAGCATAAATTCGAAACATGGAAAAATCTCCAGTATGTCTTGGCCATTCCCAGTTGTCAGTATCTCCCCCAAACTTTCCTACACTAGCAGGGGGTGTTCCTACCAGTCTAACATCTTTATAATCTTGGTACACAAAATAGTAGAATTCATTTCCCTGAAAAAAGGAGCGAACACTTACTACATATTTTCCATTATCACTATTTTCTTCTTCTATTTGTTGTGTTTCTTCCTTTATCACTCGATTTCTTTCACTTTCAGTCATGTCATCTGAAAGTTTACCTAAAATACGATCGGATACATCATCCATCCGTATAAAGAAACGAACATACAAAGAATTAGGCTTCATTTCTTCATTCTTATTTTGAGCCCAATAACCATTGGTCAAATAGTCATTTTGGGGTGAAGATAATTCAGCAATAGCTCTATAGCCACAATGATGGTTTGTTAAAACTAATCCTTGATTAGAAATTAGTTCTGCAGTGCATCCCCCATTAAATTGAACAATAGCATCTTTTAAACTGGAATTATTGATGCTGTAAATCTCTTCGGAGGTTAGTTGCAATCCCATTTCCTCCATATCTCTCTGATTTAATCTATCAATGAACATGAGAAACCACATGCCCTCATCGGCGTGAATAAATAAGAAATTAAAACTGAGTATTAAAGAAATAATTATTTTGATTATTGGCTTCATGATCGTTATTATTTTTAATTAACACAAAAATAATATAATTTAAGTATGAAGTTTAAAATCATTTATTTCTTAGTAATAATCATCATACCATCCCTAACTGGTAATAAAAAATGATACACTCTACTATCGGATTTAATTTTTTCATTGAAAGCTTTTATTGCTCTAGTTTCTAGATCATTTTTATGAGTGGGTTTTAACACTTTACCACTCCACAAAACATTATCAGCGATTATCCAACCTCCTGGTCTTACATGATCAATTATTAAATCAAAATAACTTGAATAATTTTCTTTATCAGCATCAATAAAAACTAAATCCCATTCGTATTGTATTTTTGGAATTAATTCTAGAGCATCTCCAATATGAAAATGAATTTGATCCTTGTACTTTGATTTGTCAAAAAAATATTTAGTGAAAGAAGCTAATTCTTTATTAATATCAATTGTATGAAGAGAACCGTTTTTTTTTAGCCCTTCAGCTAAACAAAGAGCACTATATCCAGTGTAAGTACCAATTTCCAAAATATTTTTTGGTGAAAGAGCCCTAGAGTAAGAACTAAGTATTCTTCCTTGCAAATGTCCTGACAACATTCTTGGTTGAAGTACTTTTAAGTTCGTCTGTCTGTTAAGCTCGTATAATAAATCAGACTCAGGTTCGCTATAAGTTAAGGCATACTGCTCAATTTTAGGATCTAAAAAATCCATATTATTTCAAAATCTCTTTTACTAATTTTGATATGATAGCTCCATCTGCTTTTCCTTTAAGAGAATTCATCGCTTTTCCCATAACTTTACCCATATCAGCCATGGATGTCGCTCCAAGAACGTTCACAATTTCCTTTATTTCGCTCCGTACTTCTTCTTCTGAGAGCCTTTTAGGAAGATAATTTTCTAAAACTTTAGCTTGTTGAAATTCTTCATCTGCCAAATCGGATCTATTTTGTTCTACATATATATTATATGCATCCATTCTTTGTTTATGGAGTTTTAAAATTATTTGTTGAGCTAGATTATTATCTATATTTCCGGAACTATCCTCTTTAGTGTTTTCTAATATGAATGCTGACTTAATGGCTCTAAGCGCTGCAATCTTCACCTTTTCTTTAGCAAGCATCGCCTTTTTTAAATCAATTGGGATTTGATTTACAATACTGTTATTCATATTAATCTACATTGTCGTGTAAGAAACTATTGTGATCGCTTAATCCTGATTCTTTTTCTCCACTGTCATTAATATTTTCCCATAAAGTGTACTTTGAACTACTAGGTTCATCTGAATATTTTACATCTTTTAAATCAATATTTCTTCTTTTATAAGCAGGTTCACTCTCCATTTCATTTAGTCCTAATGGAGACCTTAACTTTTCAGTGGCTTTTCTTATTCTCTCTATTCTTTCTTCCGAAAGCTCTTTAGGTTCTACAGATTTTTCTTCAGCTGAAAAAGACTGTTCTTCCATTTTTTCTTCTTGAGATACATTATCAAAATTAGAGTCAATTTCGTTATTATGTTTTTTCTCTTGATTGGAAATTTCATCGTCTTCTAGTAAGTATCTGACTTTTCCATCGTTATCCATTTTTGTTTGATGACTATTTATAGGCTCTTTAATGTTAGGGGTGTCTAAAACTTCATCCTTTTCATTACTCTCTATCGGTGGGTCATCTTCCAAAATGAATTTTTTGGTTTTAGTAATAGGTTCTTTTTCTATTAAAGTACCATCATCACTATCGCTATTAGTATTTAAATTTATGTCCTCATTATTTTCTATTGAGGGTTCATCTTCTAAAAGGATTTTATTTTTTTTAGGTGCCTTCATTGAAAGACCAGTATGAGGAGTAGTATTAAATCCTGTGGCTATGATAGTTACACAAAGTTTATCATCAAGTGATTCGTCATATCCATGACCCCAGATAACATCTGCCGTACTTCCAGCTTCTTCTTGAATATAATCTGTTATATCCGAAATTTCATCCATTAACACAGCCTGTGATCCATAGGTAATATTCAAAAGAACATACTTGGCTCCGTCAATATTATTATCGTTTAGTAATGGAGAATTCAATGCACTTTCAACACATTTTACTGCTCTATTTTCACCCTCTGCTTCTGCAGAGCCCATTATAGCAACTCCACTATCTTTCATAACAGTATTTACATCATTAAAATCTACATTAATTTGACCTGTAACAGAAATTACTTCTGCAATTCCCTTTGCGGCAATAGCTAATACATCATCTGCGTTTTCAAAAGCATTTACCAAAGTAAGATTTCCAAACATTTCTCTTAATTTATCATTATTAATGACCAATAATGTGTCTACAGCTTCTCTCATTTTTTCAATTCCTTCTTCAGCTTGAGATCTTCTTTTTCTACCTTCAAAAGTAAATGGTACAGTAACTATTCCTACTGTAAGGATTCCCATATCTCTTGCCGCTTGGGCAATCACTGGAGCTGCTCCAGTTCCTGTTCCTCCACCCATTCCTGCAGTCACAAATATCATTTTTGTATTCTTTGCAAGTATTTCATTTATATCTTCTAAATTTTCAATTGCTGCATTTTTACCTACATCAGGAACAGACCCTGCGCCTCTGCCTTCTGTTAAACTTTGACCTAATGGAATTTTGGTTGGTACAGGGCTTGTGTCTAGTGCTTGGTGATCTGTATTGCAAACTACAAAATCAACTCCTTTAATACCTTGACGATACATGTGGTTTACAGCATTACTACCGCCTCCTCCAACTCCAATTACTTTAATTATGGAAGATTGTTCTTTAGGTAAATCAAATTTCATCATGATTGTTTATTTAATTGTTAATCTACTTTTTCGTCAAAAAATGTTTTTAATTTTTCAAAAAAGCTTCCTTTATTTTTTTGAGAATGCATTCTTGTATTAATCTTTTCATTCCTTGACTTTAATAATTCAAATTGTTCAAAACCTTTCGCTACTAACCCTACTCCAGTTGCAAAAAGGGGTGAGGTGACACTTATGTTAGTACTAGAACTCAAATGCTCGTTTGGATAGCCAACTCTTGAGTCCATACCTGTGGTAAATTCTATTAGCTGATTCATATGTTTTAACTGAGAGCCACCGCCGGTAACTACAATACCACCTATCAATTTTTTTTCATAGCCAGAATTCTTTATTTCGAAATAAATATGTTCTAAAATTTCTGACATCCTAGCATTAATAATATTTGCTAAATTCATCACAGAAATTTCTTTAGGATCTCTTCCTCTTAATCCTGGTATACATACTACTTCATTTTCTTGAGTTGTTTGAGTTACTGCTGATCCAAATTTTGTTTTAAGTAGTTCCGCCTGTCTTTGCATTATAGTACAACCTTCTTTAATATCTTCCGTTATCACATTTCCTCCAAATGGAATCACTGACGTATGTCTAATAATACCATCGTGAAAAATAGCAATGTCTGTGGTTCCTCCACCAATATCTACTAAAGCAACTCCAGCCTCTTTTTCTTCCTCGCTTATAACAGCCGAAGAGGATGCAAGGGGTTCTAAAATAAGTTCTGAAACTTCTAAACCAGCCTTATGAACACATTTAAAAATATTTCTTGCAGCAGCCATTTGCCCGGTGATAATATGAAAGTTTGCTTCTAGTTGTACACCCGACATTCCAATTGGATCTTTTATCCCAGGCTGTCTATCTACAATATATTCTTGTGGTAGAACATGAATAATTTCTTCTCCTGGCATCATAACCAATTTATACATGTCATCGATCAGTTCATCTACATCTTTTTGAGAAATCTCTTCTTCTATAGAGTCTCTCGTAATCATTCCTCTGTGTTGTAAACTTTTAATATGCTGGCCTGCAATTCCAACATTTACAACATTAATTTCAATTCCAGATTTAGCTTCTGCCTCTTCAACTGCTGCTCTGATTGACTGAACTGTTTTTTCTATATTTGAAACTACTCCTCTTGAAACTCCTAGGCTTGGAGCTTTTCCAATTCCTAATATTTCAATTTTACCATGATCCGTCTTTCTACCAACTAAGCAAGCAATTTTAGTAGTTCCAATATCTAATCCTACAACAATTTCTGGTGCATCCATATTAATTTCTTTTTGAACAGATTATTTGATTTTTATACATTACATTTAAAGTATCGTAATTATTCAATTCCTTAGATTGGGGTCCGTTAGAATAAAACGACTTAATTTTTTTAAACTTATTTTCCATATTTTCTGCTAATCCAAATAGTATTTTTTGATTACCTATTCTTGGAATTAAATCAAAGTAGCCATTATTATTGATGTGAATTTGGACAATTTGAGATTTTAAGAACGAGTCATTGTTAATTATTTTACTCATTTTATAAATTTTTTGAAACAATACAGATCTATGTAGAGAGTCTAATCTATTAAAATTCAAACCTTCAGGAATATCGATCATTCCTGAAAATATAGGTACTCTACAAACATAGGAATTAGACAAAGGCATTGGATATCCAAGATCGTCTATATAAAAGTTTTTTTCTATTGATGGACTTATAAATCTTGCAATGGGAGTTCTTTTTTTAATATCCAACTCTAAATCTCCTTTATTATTAAAATATACCTGAGCTGAATTTATAGCCGGATGATTATGTAGTTTTCTCTCAATGTAAGAAAAGTCTATTTCTTTTTTAGGAGTGACATTTTTGACAATACCTAAAGAAGATAATAAAGATTTGATTTCAGATTTTGTGATGAAAAGATGATGATTATCTTCTACTATATTTATGTCAATATTTTTTACAACAATACTTTGATATTTAGAAGAAACAAAAGCCGATAATATTAACCAAGCTATTAATAATACTGACCAAAATAATAGTAATAAAGCTTTTCTAATCATTTGGAATATAAGTATTTGAAAATATCATTCACCCAAAGATCAATATCTCCAGCTCCGATAGTCAATAGTATAAAGTCTTCTTCATTATCTAAATCTGTGAACAATTCAGATTTTGATTTAATTAATTTTTTATTATCGAGCTTTACAAGATCTAATAATACAGATGATGTTACTCCCTTAATTGGTTTTTCTCTAGCTGGGTAAATTGGCAATAAAAATAAATTATCTAAATCAGACAGGATTTTTGCAAAATCCTTTAAAAAATCTTTTGTTCTAGAAAACAAATGAGGTTGAAAAATACCAATTATTTTTTTTGATGGATAAAACTCTTTTACAGCATCTAAAAGAGCCCGTATTTCATTTGGGTGGTGAGCATAATCGTCTATATAAACTAATTTTGGTTTATTTAGATGTAGCTCAAACCTTCTTTTAACCCCTTTATAGGAATTAAGCGCATCTTTTATTTTATTTATACTAATTCCTAGTTCTAATGTTGAAAGAATAGCCCCAGCAGTATTTAGCAAATTATGCTTGCCTGGCATTTTCAAAGAAAAATCTTTGAATACTTCATTTTTGTATTTGACATCAAAATCATAGTAACCATTATTAATCATAATATTAAAAATTTGTAAATCGTTAAAGTCACTAAAGCCATAACTCAAATTATTTTGAAATAAAGAATGTATACTTTCTTCAACAATTAACTTTCTTTTATTTTTAATTTTTTTGGTAAACTCTATATAATTTTTTTGAACATTTTCTTCGGATTTATAAACATCTAAATGATCTGAATCCATTGAAGTTAAAATAATTGTGTCAGGATTTAATTTTAGAAATGATTGGTCAAATTCATCTGCTTCCATGACTGATAAATTTCCTTTTCCTAAAATAAGATTGGACTCATAATTTGATGTGACACCACCAATAAAACAAGCTCCTTGCTTTTTACTTACTTTTAATATGTGTGCAATTATGGAACTGGTGGTAGTTTTTCCATGAGTTCCAGCTACTGCTATAGTTCGGTACAAATTTGAAATTTCACCTAAAACATCAGATCTTTTAAGAATGTTATAGTTATTTTTATAAAAATATTTTAATTGATTATTATCATCATCTATTGCAGGTGTATAAACTACTAAATCTATTTTTTCAATATTATCAATCAAAGTCAACTCATCATTGTGAAATATCGTCGCACCTTCCTTTTTAAGTTTTTCTGTAATTGGTGATAGTATTTTATCATATCCTGAAACTTTCAATTTTTTAGAAATAAAATAGGAAGCTAGTGCACTCATTCCTATTCCTCCTATTCCTATAAAGTGGATTTTCGAAAGTTTCTCAACGTTCATCTAGACTAATTTTGAAAATTTCTTTTACAATATCTTTGCTTGCATTAGGCTTACCTAAAGATTTCGCATTTTTTGAAAGTGATGCAATTAACTCTTGATCTTTTAACAGCGAAATAGCCTTACTAATGAGTTGTTCCGTTTGGTTATCTTTAACCAAAATAGCAGCCGAATGATTGACTAACGACATTGCATTCTTTGTTTGATGATCCTCTGAAACATTTGGAGAAGGAACTAAAATACTTGGTTTTCCAGCTAAGGTTAGTTCACTGATTGATAAAGCCCCTGCTCTTGAAATAACAACATCTGAAATACTATAAGCCAAATCCATACGGTTAACAAATGCCATAGCTTGAATATTATCTAAATAATTTTTTTTTAACCAGGATTCTATTTCACTATAATATCTCTTACCAACCTGCCAAATAAGGTGGACATTCATTGAAGACAGAAGATGTAGCGATTTCTTGATACCATCATTGATAGACTTAGCCCCAAGACTGCCACCTAAAACGAGTATGACTTTCTGTTTTTTTTGTATATTAAAATAGCTCTTTGCCTCTTCTTTTTTAGATGTTAAATCCTGAATATCCTTTCTAACTGGGTTGCCAGTTAAAACTAATTTTTTAGGATCAAAAAATTGCTCCATTTTATTGTAGGCTACGCATATTCTTTTAGTTTTCTTACTTAACCACTTATTGGTCAATCCTGCAAAAGAATTTTGTTCCTGAATAAGAGTAGGTATTCCAATTTGATGTGCCATTCTCAAAGTTGGACCACTTGCATATCCGCCAACTCCAATAACAACATTGGGCTTAAAATCTAACAGTACTTTTTTAGCATCATTAAAACTTTTTAATAGTAAAAATGGGAACTTTAAGTTTTTAATAATAGATGTCAAACTTAGTGACCGCTGAATACCAACTATATTAAGACCAACAATGTTGAATCCGTGTTCAGGGATTTTCTCCATTTCCATTCTTCCATTTGCTCCAACAAATAGAATTTCAGCATTTTTTCGTTCAATTAAAATTTCCTTAGCAATAGCAATAGCTGGATAAATATGTCCGCCTGTACCTCCACCACTTATAATTACTTTAAAACTATTCATAGTTATTATCTGTATAAACAGTAGCGCTTACATTTAAAATTACTCCTAGAGAAATGCAAGTAAATAAGATCGATGTTCCTCCCATACTAATTAACGGAAGAGGTTGACCAGTAACTGGCAATAAATTAACGCCAACTCCCATATTTATGAAAGATTGAAAAATCAACATAAAGCTTAATCCGAAAACAAGAAAAAAGGCAAATTTACTATCTACTTTATTCATAATTCTAATGGCACGAAAAAAAAGAATCATATATAGAAGAAGTAAACCTATACCACCAAAAATAGATCCAAATTCTTCTATAGAGGAAGCATAAATGAAATCTGATTGAGCAGAATATAAATCATTTTTTACATGTCCTCTTCCAGGCCCTTTTCCAAATAAAAAGCCATTAGCTACCGCTCTCTTTGCCATTTCCGCTTGATAATTTTCTTGTTTATTCCCGCTTCCATAACTCATCATTCTTTTTTCCCAAGTATCAACACGTGGTAATAGGCCTGGGAAAGCCATATTTAATAAAATCAAAAATAAGAAACCTACTACAGCAGTACCAACAATTGAAACTAAGTGCTTAATCTTAGCTCCTCCAATAAATATCATAGTAAAACAAACAATTAAAAGCATTGCTGCCGTAGAAAAATCAGCAGGCAATATGAGACCACAAATAACTAAAACAGGCCATAAAATAGGCAAAAGACCCTTTTTAAAATCTTTGATTTCGTCCTGTTTTGTAGTTAACATTCTTGATATATAGAGGATCAAAACAAGTTTCGCAAAATCTGATGGTTGAAATCCCATAATCCATCGTGAAGCATTCCCTTTACTTACCCCAAATAAGAGAGTTATAAATAATAATATTATTGAAACAAAAATACCTATTTGAGAAAGTCTTGAAAAATATTTATATGGAAAAAATTGTAAATAAATTATAAGTATAATCCCAATTAAAATAATCAAAGTGTGCTTTATTATATAAGGAGCTACATTACCACCTGCAATTCGAAAAGCTAGATTAGAACTTGAACTGTATGCCATTACAATTGAATATAAAGAGAGTAATATGATGACTGTCCAGATCACCTTATCTCCCTTCAGAAATTTATCAATGAAATTTTGCATCAAATAGGTCTTAATAATGATTTAAAATAGTCTCCTCTAGTTTTATAATTTTCATGGCTAGGAAAACTTGTACATGCTGGAGAAAAAAGAATAGTAGAATTATCTATTTGATTTTCAAGAGCCATTTTTACAGCTTCTTTAATATCATTTACATGCGCATATTTTAAAAACGACCCAAACTTATATTTTAAATGGGTTTCATAGTTGCCATAATAAATGATTTGATCGACCTTAGAAACTACTATCTCAAAAACAAAGTCTAAATCCCTTTTAGCTTTAGATTCACCAACTATCCAAATTATTGGCCCCTTAGTATTTTCTAAAGAAAATGCTGATGCACCAATATCGGTAGCCTTCGAATCATTGATCCATACTTTACCATGAGATTCCGAAATAAACTCCAACCTATGATCCTTAGAAAAGAAAGAGTTTAGTGCCTTTTTTCTATTTTTTGTTAGTTGATTTTTTAGAGTGGTTTTAGAACTTACATTCATAATCTTTATTTACAATGATCTTACTGCACTTTTAAATTGGTGTCCTCTATCTTCGTAGTCTTTAAATAAATCAAAACTGGCACAAGCAGGAGATAATAAAACATTATACCCTTTCTTAGCAATTCTATAACTTATCTGAACAGCTTGTTCAGCAGTATTAGCTTCAAAAAAAGATTCTACTATGGAACCAAAAGCATCTTTTATTTTATTATTATCTTTTCCTAGGCAAATAATTCCTAAAACTTTTTGTTTCACAAGCCCTTCTAAAACTGAATAGTCATTTCCTTTGTCAACTCCACCAACAATCCATATAGTAGGTTGTTGCATACTCTCAAGAGCATACCAGGTCGAATTAACGTTTGTTGCTTTAGAATCATTGATAAAATTTATACCATGTATTTTCGCAACATCTTCTAATCGATGCTCAACATTTTGAAAATCAGATAAACTGTCTCTAATAATTTCTTTTCTAATTTCTAAGACTCTTGCTGCTACTCCTGCAGCCATAGAATTAAATAAATTGTGTTTGCCTTGGTTGGCTAATTGGTGGATGGACATAATTGTTGTTTTTTTTTTGTTTATGTTAATTTGTATTTGTTCATTTTCTAACCAAGCTCCTTTTTCTAATTTTTCATATATTGAAACAGGATGATTTTGGTGTAATCTTTTGTTTTTTGATGAAATCCAAGATGATATGATTTGATCATCATAATTGTAAATGAGATGATCATCCATTGTCATATTTTGATTTATTCGGAATTTACTTTTAGAATATTTTATAAAATCCCCTTGATATCTATCTAGATGATCTGGTGAAATATTAAGAAGAATGGAGATGTCAGCCTTAAAATCAAACATTCTATCTAATTGAAAACTACTAAGCTCTATCACATAATAATCGAACTTTTCTAAGGCAACTGAAAGGGCATAACTTTCTCCAATATTTCCAACTGCTTTTACTTTTAACCCAGCTTTTTTAAGTATATAGGAAACCATTAAAGTAGTAGTGGTTTTACCATTGGTTCCCGTAACACATATTTTTTTCGCATTGCAGAAATAACTTGCGAATTCTATTTCACTAATTACTGGTTTAGAATGATCGATATAATATTTTACTAATTGATGATTATCATCAATGCCTGGACTCTTAATTAATAAATCACTATCTAAATCTATTTTATTGTATTTTTTTTCAATCCATTTAACTCTGTAATTATTTAAAAATTCTTTGGTAGATGAATTAATTGGTTCGTCATTAAATAAAACAACTTCAATATTTTTTTTCTTGGCTAAAACAGCAGCACCTATTCCGCTTTTACCAGCTCCTAAAACAGTGATATTTTTCAAACTTTTAATCATCTAAGCTTTAAGGTCACAATTGATAGTACCGCAAGAAGAATTCCTATAATCCAAAATCTTGCGACAATTTTCGATTCATGTATTCCCTTCTTTTGATAGTGATGGTGAATTGGAGACATTAGGAAGATTCTTTTCCCTTCTCCATATTTCCTTTTAGTAAACTTGAAATAAGAAACTTGGAGAATAACGCTTAGATTTTCAATTAGAAAAACACCACAAAAAACTGGTATTAATAATTCCTTTCTAATAGCAATTGCAAATACAGCAATAATTCCTCCAAGGGCTAAACTGCCAGTGTCACCCATAAATACTTTAGCAGGATAGGAGTTATACCACAGGAAACCTATACATGCTCCAACAAATGAACTTATGAAAATTACCAACTCAGACGAATTAGGTATATATAGAATATTTAAATAGTCGGAGAAAATTAAGTTTCCAGATAAGTAGGCAAAAATGGCTAAGGTGATCCCTATAATTGCACTAGTTCCAGTAGCAAGGCCATCTAATCCATCTGTAATATTAGCTCCATTAGAGACTGAAATAACGATAACTACTATTATTGGAATAAAAACAAGCCAAGAATATTTTTTCAAATCTGGACTCATCCAAGAGATTAACCATGTATAATCTAGTTCATTATTTTTTACAAATGGAATAGTCGTTTTAAGAGATTTAGTCTCTTCCCAGACATAGTCCTTTTTAGGATCTAAATCTTTGACATTAATAGTTGTTAGATCAATATTATAATTTTTAGATTTTATTGTAATAGAATCACTCCAATACATGGATGCACCCACTATAACACCTACACCAATTTGACCTATTACCTTAAACTTTCCAGCTAACCCTTTTTTATTTTTTTTAAAAACCTTTATGTAATCATCTATAAAACCAATAGTTCCCAGCCAAATTGTTGCTATTAGCATTAACTGTATGTAAATGTTTTGGAGATCAGCAAATAAAATTGTTGGCACAATAATTCCAGCGATTATAATTACTCCGCCCATTGTAGGGGTTCCTGCTTTTTCCATTTGCCCATCTAAACCTAAATCTCTTATGGATTCTCCAACTTGTTTCTTTTGTAGAAATTTAATAAGTTTATCTCCAAATAAAAGAGTTATTGTAAGTGAGGTTAGTACAGCCATCCCCGCCCTAAAAGAAATAAAATCAAATAATCCTGATCCTGGAAAATCTAGGTGTTGATTTATATAATTAAAAAAATGGTATAGCATTATTCAATATTTTTTTTAAAGATTTTTATGGTTTCTTCGAGATCGTCAAAATGAAATTTTTCTTCTCCAATTATTTGATACTTTTCATGACCTTTACCTGCAATAAGGACTATATCACCAGATTGAGCTAGTTTACAGGCTTTATTAATTGCTTCCCTTCTATCTTCTATAATGGATACTTTAGCAGATTTTTCTGGATCTATTCCAGAACATATCTCTTGGATAATCCTATTTGGATTTTCTGACCTTGGATTATCGGATGTAACAAATATTTGGTCACTGTAAATTGAAGAAATTTCTCCCATTAATGGTCTTTTTCCTTTATCTCTATCTCCTCCACATCCAAAAACTGTTAAAATTTTTTGATTTTCATTTCTTAGATTGACTAACGTTTTCAAGATATTCTCCAATGCATCTGGAGTATGAGCGTAATCTATAATTGCTGTCACTTTAGATGGTGAGATTACATACTCAAATCGTCCATCCGGAGCTTTAAGATTACTTATGATAGTGAGAATTGTTAGAGGGTCTTCACCGAGTGTTTTTGCAACTCCATATACCACTAGAAGGTTATAAGCATTAAATTCTCCTATTAATCTAGATGTCATTTCAAATCCATCAATTTCAATTGTCAAACCAGAAATATTGTTTTCAATTACCTTACCTAGGTAGTTTGCGCTTTCTTTTAACCCATAGAATAGAACTTTAGCGCTAAGGTCTCTTCCCATTTCTTCACCATAAGTATCATCTTTATTGATAATCGCAAATGCATTTTTTTTTAGTGCTTTAAATAACTTTTTTTTGGATCCTATATAATGATTTATTGTTGGGTGATAATCCATATGGTCTCGAGAAATATTGGTAAATACTCCTATATCAAAACTTATTCCAGCTACTCTGTTCTGATCTAAGGCATGAGAACTAACCTCCATAAAAACATGAGTACATCCATGTTGTACCATTTCATGAAGAAGTTGGTTTATTTTCAAGGCGTTAGGAGTAGTATGGGTTGAAGGAATAGTCTTATGTAGAATTTTAATATTTACTGTAGAAATAAGACCTGTCTTGAACCCTCTTAATCGAAATAAATCATAAAGAAGAGTAACACAAGTTGTTTTGCCATTTGTACCAGTAATTCCAATTAATTTTAATTTTTCAGATGGATTATCATAAAAATTGGATGAAATTATCCCTAAGGATTCTGAGCTGTTGGATACTTTTATATAAGTTATTCCCTCTTTAAGAATTTTTGGTAAAACTTCACATATTATTGCGCAAACTCCGTTTTTCTCGGCAAAAGAAATGAAATCATGACCATCATTACTATGTCCTTTTATTGCTATAAATAAAGAAAGATTATTGACTTTTCTTGAATCAAATGAAATATTTTCTACTGCAATATTAGTATTGCCTTTAACCTCCTCTATTCGAACTCCATATATGATATCTTTTAATAATTTCATCCTAACTGAAGTATTATTTTTTGACCTTTATTAATTCTATAACCTGCCTTTACAGATTGCTTTCTTACAATACCTGAACCTACTGGTTGAACAAGCAAACCCAATTTTTCTAAAACATATACAGCATCAATTAATCCCATTCCAACTACATCTGGGACCAATCCTTTTTGTATTTTCTTATTGAATATTTTAATTGCTTTATTACCCGTTCTTGTGGTAATAAGGTTACTAGTTGAATTTGATTGATCTAAAACCGGAATACCCATGGATTCTGATACAACAAGAAATGCGTCTTTATCTCCATTTCTTGAATAAGGAAAATGATTATTGGAATCATTTTTAAGAGGATTTTCTTTATGAAATTCCTGAGCATAAACTTTATCTGCAATTTCCTTAAAAACACTTCCTGAGACCACTGAACCAAAAATATTTTTTGTAGGACCTTGAACAACTACAATGCAACTGTATATCGGGTTTTGGGAAGGGAAATATCCACAAAAAGAGGCTTGATATTGATTTCCATAACCTTTAGATCCAATAGCAATTTTGGAGGTCCCTGTTTTCCCTGCTATTTTAAATCCTCTAGCTTTAATATTTTTGGCTGTTCCTCTCTCAACTACTCCCTCCAACATTTCTTGTAAATCTTCCAGGGTTGATTTAGAACAAATTGATGAGTTTAAAATATTAGGTGCAAATTCTTTTTGAATTTGACTTCCATTTTTAATGTATTTTACAAACTGAGGTTTTAAAAAAACTCCGTTATTGGCGACTGCATTATATAAAGCTAAAGTCTGAAGTGGGGTCATTTTTAACTCATAACCAATAGACATCCATGGTAAAGTAATTCCGGTAAAAGTTGGGTCAGAGGATTCTTTTATTAAAGGAATTCCTTCCCCTAAAATTTTAAGTCCTAGCTTTTGGTGAATTCCTATTTCTTTTAACCCGTCTATGAACTCCTGAGGAGAATTTTTATAGTTTTCAAATATTATTTGACTTATCACATTTGAAGACTTTTCAAAAGCGCTTTTTACTGTGTTTTTTCCATAAACCTTTCCTCCATCTGTTAAATAGTTGTCGTAAAATTCATATCTCCCAGTCATATTAACTGAGTCGGTAATTTTTACTTTATCTTGTTCTAAAGCCACTAATAAAGACGCTAACTTAAACGTAGAGCCAGGTTCAGAAGCTAATCCAACTGCATGGTTTTGGGCTTCGAAATAAGAATTAGATTCGGGATCATAAGAAAGATTAGCTATTGCCTTAACAAAACCTGTTTCCACCTCCATCAGTACTGCGCAACCTTTTTGAGCCTTTTGGTCTTGTAACTGTTTTAATAGAGCTTCCTCAGCTACATCCTGAATATTTACATCTATAGAAGTATAAATATCACTTCCTGGAACAGGTTCCACAGAAAAATTATCGTCAACTGGCTTCCATTCATTTCCCCTGATTTTCTCCATTAACATTTGACCATTCTGTCCTTTTAAATAGTCGTTAAATGCTCCTTCTAAACCGACTAAAATTGGCTTTTTTCCTTGATTTTCAACTGCATAACCAACCGTTCTATTTGCAAGCATTCCATAGGGCTTTACCCTTTGATTTGATTTTATAACAATACATCCTCCTTTGTATTTTCCAAGATTGAAAATTGGAAATTTCTTTAACCTTTCTATCTGATCTTTTCTAAGTCCTCTAGCAATATGAAAATATCTATTACTATCAAGTCTTTGTTGTTCTAAAATTTGAACCCACTCATCAGTAGATCTTTTTCCTAAAAGAAGAGATAATGAATCGGACAAATCGTAAACTTTAGATTTAAAGTCTAGTTCATTGATTGTAATTAAATCAACATAAACTTTATATCTAGGAACTGAAAGCGCTAAAGAAGTTTTTTGTTCATTTGCAGCATAAATATTCCCTCTAGGAGCAACTACTTTTCTAGAGACAAAAATTTGCTTTTTGGCATCTGATTTTAATTGCTCACCTTGCAATATTTGCAGATAAAAAATTTGACCAATAATTCCACCTCCTAGTAATAAAACCAAGAAATAGACTATATATAATCTAATTAGAGATTCTTTAGTTTTCATTATTAAGAGATTTACTTTTAATAACTAATGGTGGATCTATAGACTCGTACAAACCCCATTTTTCTGTTTCTTTAACAACTTTACTCTGCAAACTTTCTTTATCATACAACTCTAATGCTGACTGTCTTTGAGAATACAATTCTTCAGCTTTTTTACTTTCTTTAGAAATGGTCATAACAACTCCGTCTACATGGTAGCCATAAGCAACATATACAACCATTAAAAAAGTGATGTAAGCTAAAAAGGGAGTGTTGTTGATCACTATTCCTTTTTTGAACAAATCGCCAGAAAATATTTCTTTAAATACAGACATATTAATTTTTGGTTGCTATTCTTAATTTTGCACTTCTAGCTCTTGGATTCAACCTAATTTCTTCCATTTTAGGAGTAATCGGTTTTTTATTTATCACTGTAAATGGTTTTGAAATATTTCCATAAAAATCTTTTTCTACGGAACCCTCACAATTACCTGTTTTAAAAAAACTTTTAACCAAACGATCTTCTAACGAATGATAAGTGATGATACAAATTACTCCACACTTGTTAAGCACTTTTGGAAGCTGAATAAGAAAATCTGACAAGGCGCTTAACTCCTGATTAACCTCTATTCTAATGGATTGAAATACTCTAGCTAAAAATTGATTTTTAATTTTTTTAGGAACTAAATGTTCTATAACTGATGCTAATTGAAATGTAGTTTTTAGTGGTGAATGACTTCTTGAATTAATAATTGCGGCTGACAACTTTTTAGACTCCACTATTTTAAAGTCGCCAAATTGTCTAAATACATTTTCTAATTGTTGCTCGTCATAGTCTTTTAGTAATTTATAAGCATCCAAATCGGAATTAGTATTCATTCGCATATCTAGCCTATTATTAAATCTAAAAGAAAAACCTCTTTCAGGGCAGTCAAATTGAAAAGACGAAACACCAAGATCAGCTAACACGCCTGAAGGTCGAATAGAAGTAGTTGCTTCTATAACATTTTGAATGTTTCTAAAATTTTGCCTAATTAAGCTAAAGCGATTATCTAAAATTATATTTTCTAGGGCAGCTTCATCCTGATCAAAAGCGATCAATTTTCCGTTATTTAAATGATTAAGGATTGCTTGGGAATGTCCACCACCACCAAAAGTTACATCCACATATAGACCATTAGGATCAGTAATTAAAGCTTCAACAGCTTCATTTAACAATACAGGTATATGATAACTGTCATTCCCCACTTGGCTCCCCCATAACTTCGTGAGCTAGCTGATCAAATTCATCCCAGTCATCTTTCATCATGCCTTCATAGGTTTTCTTATCCCATATTTCCCACAAATCCACATTCGCAACAATGACTATTTCTTTTTTGATCCCTGCCCAACCAAGTAAACCTTTAGGAAGCAACAATCTACCATTACTATCAACATTAATTTTGGTAGCACCTTTCTGAAACATACGGGCAAACTTTCTGTCCTTAGATTTAAACCTGTTGAGCTTTCTCAGTTTACTCATCACCTCTTTCCACTCCGTCGAAGTATACATAGACAAGCAATCATCAACACCTCTAGAAATAATAAATTGATCTTGATCCGAAGGAGGCAATTGTTTTTTAACATCTGAAGGAATTAACATTCTTCCTTTAGTATCCAATTTGCAATGATATTCTCCTATAAATCCAGACAGTTAGCTCAGTTTTAATGTAAATCTAGTAATTTTTACCCACATTTTCCCACAAAAATAAAATTGTGAATAACTTTTAACGGATATTTGAGTAAAGTGTTTCAATAATTGACTTTTATAAGAGTTAAAGTGAGAAAATAAATAGTGGTAAAATGTGGGTATAATTATTTTTAAATGAATAATTAATTACTATTTACTACATTTAACTTCAGAAATTAATTCTGAATGGTCCCAATAAAAAAGATTGACTTATCTGAAATATTAAAAGAAAAAAGTCCTTTTTTTCATAGAGTAATACCTAAATTTTTCATCGCTAAATTGAAGCAAATTGTAAGAGAAAAAGACATTAACATAATCTTAAAAAAATTAAATGGAAAAGAAAAACTGGAATTTATAAATGGAAGTTTGAAAGAGCTTAGGGTAACTTCTCAAAACTCAGGATTTAAAGATTTACCCGTTTCAGAAAGAGTTATTATAGTCGCCAACCATCCTTTGGGCGGCTTAGATGGGGTAGCGATGATACATGAATTAGGAAAATATAGAAAAGATATAAAGTTTTTAGTCAACGATATTTTATCCTCTTTAACCCCATTTAAAGAATACTTCATACCAATTAACAAACACGGTTTAAATTCTAGAGAAAATATTTTACGATTAGAAAAGCTCTTTGAATCAAATAATTGTATTGTGATTTTCCCAGCTGGCCTTGTATCTAGAAAACAAAAAAATAAAATTAAAGATTTAGAATGGAGAAAAACATTTATTTCAAAGGCTAAAAAATATAAAACTACTATATATCCAGTATTTATTGATGGGGAAAATTCAAGTAGGTTTTACAGAGTGGCAAATTGGAGAAAATTTTGGAAAATAAATTTGAATTTAGAGATGTTTTTATTACCAGGTGAAATGTTTCTTCAGAAAGGAAATAGCATTAATTTTATTATGGGGAAACCCATAAGTCCAAAAGAGCTCAATAATAGCAAATCTGACTTAGAATGGGCTCAATTAGTTAAAGAGTATGTATATCAAGTTAAAAACAATAGTAATTTTAAATTTAAAGATTTTATCAAAAAATGAAGCAAATTATTGAACCTATATCAATCCAAAAACTTGAGAGGGAACTAAATGATAATACTTTTATTAGAAAAACAAACTATTCTAACCATCATATACATATAGTTGATTTTAAAAACCAACCTAATACTACTTTAGAGATTGGAAGACTAAGAGAACTTTCGTTCAGAAAATCAGGAGGGGGAACTGGAAAATCATTTGATTTAGACGAATACGACCAAAGAGACGAGGCATATTATAAACAACTTATAGTATGGGATCCGGATGAAAAGCAAATAATTGGTGGATATAGATTCCTTCTAGGTTCCGATATTATTGACTCAAAAAAATATAATCATACGGCAACCAATCATTTATTTAATTTTAGCACCCAATTTTTAAAAAATATTTTTCCCCATACGATCGAGTTGGGTAGATCATTTGTACAACCTGCTTATCAACCATCTTCTGGCAATAGAAAAAGCATATTTTCACTGGATAATTTATGGGACGGATTAGGAGCCCTTGTCGTAGATTATCCAAAAATTAAATATTTCTTTGGTAAGGTTACTATGTATCCAGACTATAATAAAATGGGAAGAGATCTTATACTTGGCTTTTTAAGTTATTTCTTCCCAAATAAAGAAAACTGGATTGAACCCAAAAATCCACTTAAAGGTCATCACGACATTAGTTTTTTTATAAAAAAAATTGAAAATTTGGAATATAAATTAGCCTACAAAGAATTAATTAAAAGTTTGAGGGATTTAGAATGTTCACTCCCCCCACTTATTGCTGCTTACATGAACCTATCGCTTACAATGAGAAGCTTTGGAACAGTATTAAATACTAATTTCGGACAAGTAGAAGAAACAGCAATTTTAATATCTATAGAAGATATTTATTCCGAAAAAAAGGACAGGCATATCAACACTTATATAAAATAAATGAACATAAATAAAGCTGAATTTATATGTAGTAATACCAATTGGAAAAAATGTCCTAAAGCCAATCTGCCTGAATATGCATTTATAGGAAGATCTAATGTTGGAAAATCATCTTTAATAAATGCTCTATGTAATGTGAAAAAACTAGCTAAAACTTCTAGCAAGCCAGGCAAAACGCAATTAATAAATCATTTTTTAATTAATAGTGATACATATTTTGCAGACTTGCCTGGATATGGATATGCTAAAACATCTAAAAAAAACCGAGCAGAATTTCAAAAGTTCACTTTAAACTATTTAATAAATCGTATTAATTTAATTACAGTATTCCTATTAATAGACCTGAGATTAAAACCCCAAAAAATTGACCTAGAGTTTATGGAGTATTGCGGCACCAATCAAATACCTTTTGTAATTTGTTTTACCAAAGCTGATAAACTAAAAAAAATAGAAATTGAAAATAATAACAAAAATTACCAAGAAGAACTACTAAAAGGATGGGAAACTTTTCCTCTGTATTTTACTACTTCTTCAGTAGAAAAAACAGGTTTAAAAGAAATTAAATTATTTATTAAAGAAAATAACTCTCAATTTAAAATCTGAATCAAAATAAAAAAATATTAATCGCTCCCTTAGATTGGGGTTTGGGACACATTACCAGAATTATTCCATTAATTAAAGAACTACAAAATCGCGGGCATCATGTAATAACGTGCGGCGATAGTGTCGCTAAAAATATTTTAAGAGAAGAATTTGAATCTATCCATCATGTTTTAATAGATGGGTATAAACCCTATTACAGTAACTCAAAAAATCAAACTATTGCTTTAATTAAACAGCTTCCGAAATTTTTTAAAACCGTATTTTTAGAAAAAAAGCAAGCCGAAAAAATAGTCTCCAATTATCAAATAGATATAATAATAGCAGATAACAGATTTGGATTTAGAAGTAAAAACACTAGGAATATTTTCATTTCACACCAAATAAATATTCATGGATCATGGCTACTTAGTAAATTAGCAAATTATTTAAACCATTATTTTATTTCTAAATTTGAAATATGTTGGGTTCCTGACCTTGACCAAAATATCCTTTCTGGTAATTTATCTAAAAGTAAATTAACAACTATAAACATTGGCCCTCTTTCTCGGTTTAAAAATTTAAAATTAGAAAATATTAAGGGTCAATATAAATATCTAGCTATAATTTCTGGTCCAGAACCTCAAAGAAAGCTATTTGAAGAAGAGCTAATTAAAGTATTTTTAAGCCAGGATTATCCATGTGCTATTATTAACGGAACTTCTTCAGTTAGAAAAAAATATATTAAGAATATTACTTTTTTCTCACATCAACCAACAAAAAAGTTTATTAAACTAATTTCTATCAGTGAAATGGTAATATGCAGATCTGGATATAGCAGCATCATGGATTTTTATTTTTTAAGAAAAAAAGTTCTTTTTATTCCCACACCTGGGCAAACAGAACAAGAATACTTAGCAGAATACCATAAAAATTTTAATGACATTGAATTTTTAAAACAAGATGAAATATTTTTAAAAGAAAGCCTTTTCAAAATAATTAAACATAAGGAAAATAGTCAGAACAATCTTCTTGCATTAGCACTTAAGAAAATAGATCTGTAATTAGTTCTCTAGATTTACAAATCTGAAGCTAGATCCCTCATCTTTCCATACTACGCTAACTACATGTAGATTACTATAATTCCATCCTGCTGTAGAATCTAGAGGTACTTCATAATAAGAAGTTTTATTATTACCATTTTGATCAAAATTCAATTTACTTCCAAACACATCTACATCTTCTGTAACTTCCATCCTTAGAATATTATTATGGACAAAATTGGGATCGTAATTTCCAGCAATATTTTGAGATAAAACGATTCCATCTTCTAAAATATAAGTAGATAAATAATAATTTTCGTTTACCACACCATTTGCTAGCTTAGACTGAACCTCAATGGTTATTTTGTTTCCATTAATAGAATAATCTATATCCATATTTACTTCAGAAGACAATAATAAGTCAGCGTTAACTGCACTACTTAATAAGTTGAAATTATTAGGATTAATATTAGGATTAACAACACTATTTGTTCCAATATAGAAGTTAGGACAGCCCATAACTCCATTAACAGAATCTAAATAGGACTGAATTAATGTACCCATATTTGAAGTGAGTTCGTCATTTTTATGTAACCTTATAATCTGTGCTTCCGGATAATTAGAAGAAATATCATCCACAAAAGTTTTTCCTATATCACCACAATGCTGACACCAAGTTCCAGTAGTGTAATAAATCAATGTTTTTCTATCATTTTCTGGATAAGTACAAGTTCCATTGTCCTTTGTAGCTTTGTTATCATAAGCTAAACTAACAGGATCCGTACACCCCTTTTTTTTACAAGACGAAATTGAAAACAAAAAAGCGATTAAAAAAAAAGATAATTTAATATGCCCTTTAATTTTTTTTTTGTTGAAATATCTCACAATTATTTATCTAATTAAATTAATAAAATCGTAAGACGACCCATTTTGTTGCCAGATTACCGCGACCAAATATAAATTATCATGATTCCAAATAGGACTAGGAGCTAAACCACCAGAACATTCAGTAAGATTTTCTCCATTTGTAAAAGAAATAGGAATTCCAAAAGTAAAACCATTAGCTTCAGTTCGTAAAATGTGATCATGTACATAATCTGAAACTGTCCCTATACCAGAAACTTCTTGCGGTGCAATTTGGCCATCTTCCATGATGTACATTGCTAAATAGCAATTGTCTCCAATAAATTGGTTTTCTAATCTTGATTGAACTTTTATATTCATAATTCCATTAGCAACGGTGTATGATACTGCCATAGAAACTTGATTGGTAGAGCTGAGTTCCGTTGAAATTAAGTTTGATACATTTGCATAACCAGAATTGCCCATTGGATTTAATCCTAAATAAAAGGAAGGAACCGCAGAATTATTTAAGATTGAAAGCAAGTTATAGCCAATATCAACTGAGAAATTATCATTACTGTGAAGACCTATGACTTCTGCAGATCCAGGAAAATCATTGTAAATATTATTAACATATTCTGCACCCCAATCGCCACAAGGTGGACACCATGTGCCTGTAGCTTTTAATACTAAAGATCTTTTAGTGTTTTCTGGGTAAACACAACTTCCATCGTCTTTAGTAGCTAAACTGTTATAGGCTATACTATTTTCATCCATACAACCCATAATAAATTCACATGTACCATCATCTTTTTTTGCTTCAGCATCATAATTTTCTGCTATGGGGTCGGTACAACCCTCTTTAGAACAACTAGATAAAAACAATAGCATCACTAAAAAAACGGAACTAAATTTATAAATACTCTTCATAATACTGATTTTAATTTTTTGTTAAGGTAAAGAAAAAAATTGAACCTTCGCCCTCTGCACTCTTTACTTGAACTCTATGTCCATGAGCTTCAACGATATGTTTGACTATTGCCAATCCCAAACCTGTACCACCCTCATTTCTTGCTCTACTTTTATCCACTCTATAAAAACGTTCGAACAACCTATTTAAATGTTTTTCATGTATTCCTGGACCATTGTCTTCAACTTCGATCAAAATGTTAGACTCTACATCCAAAAAGCGTATTAAAACCTGAGAGTCAGGCTCACTATATTTTATAGCATTTATTAAAAGATTCTGAATTACTTGACCAATTTTGTCTCGATCACACTGAACCATAATTGGATTTACATAATTTTTAGCAAAGTTTAGAGATATATTATTTTCTTTAGCATTTAACTCTAAACTTTCATAAATTTCTTGACAAATTTCTACAATATTATTTTCTTCTATTTGTAAATTAATCCTTTCCGATTCAAATCTAGAAATCATGTCTAAGTCCATGATGATTTTATTCATTCTTTCAGCCCCTTTTAGCGCTCTATTAAGAAATTTCTTATTTACCGTTGAATCTTCTAATCCCCCTTCTAAAAGGGTTAAAATATACCCTTGAATACTGAAAATTGGTGTTTTCAATTCGTGAGCTAAATTTCCTATAAATTCTCTTCGAAATTTTTCTTCTGCTTTAAGTTTTAATAATTCGTCGCTATTCTTTTTAGCTAATTTTAAGATGGTTACTTCACTAGCAGAAAGAACATCTTCATTCATATTTAATTTAGAATCAGAACTAGTATTTTTATAGTTTTGAACTGTTCTAAAAAGAAGTCGAATTTTTCTATTAATGTACAATTCAAGTAACATATAAATAACTAATCCAGAACAAATCGATAAAAAAAGAAAAGAACTAAAATAAAATTTAAGTGGTATTAAAACTTTTAAAAAAAAATAGTTGGTTAAATAAAAGAAAAAAACTAATAATAAAGAAATTAAAAATGATGAGAAAATTGTGAATTTTAAGGGAGTATTTACTTTCATTTATTGCAAAGATATAACTTAAATACTAAATTTAGCATTATGAAAATACCAACTATTTTAGTCATTTGTACTGGAAACAGCTGTAGAAGTCAGATGGCTGAAGGATATCTAAAGTTCTTTCAAAAAAAAATGAATTTAAAAATTAACATTTACAGCGCAGGCGTTAGAGCCGAAGGGGTAAATACCAAAGCCATTGCTGTTATGGCCAATGATAATATAGATATTAGTATGCAAACATCCAATAAGATAGATGATTATTTAAATGATGGTATTTCTCATGTCATCACAGTTTGTGATCATGCTCATGAAAATTGTCCAATATTTCCAAAAAAAACTCATTTTACTCACAAAAACTTTAAAGATCCTTCAAAAGTAATCGGAGATAATAATATTATACAAAAAGCATTTTATGACTGCAGGGAAGAAATAAAATATTTTGCAGAAGAATATTTAAAGAATAATTTTTAAAATGTTATTTTTTTAAAGCTTAAGGTCTTTTGATATCCAATCATTACTAATAGTAACATAAAACAATTATAAAATATATCCTCTACTGGAATAGTGAAAAGTCTAATTCCAAGATTATGATTGTCATTATACCACACTACTTGATTTTCAATAAATGACCCTGTAAGCAAGCCATTGACAATAAAAAAAGGAACTAGTAGAATAACAAAAGCCTTGAAAAAAATCTTCATATTAACAGTAAATGGGGCAATTAAAAGCATTATTGAAAGGCCTATGAAAGTGTAAAAAGTGTATAATTTATCCATCCAAAATATGCCGCAACCAAACAAAATTATGCTAAGAATAAATGAAATATTTTTCATGGGGTCAAAGGACTTATCATTGGATAAAGTCCAAACAACATGATATGTAAATATGCAACAAAATGGGATACAAATAAAAAACAAACACTCTTCTAATGGAAGATTTAATAAATATATTCCAGAAATATAATACTCATTAAATCCCCATATGCCATTTTCAGTAAACCAAATATCCCAAGGAATAAAAATTGATAACATCAATATTAATCCAAAAGCTAATGATTTAAAATGATAATGAAATCTCAATCTTTTATGAAAGGTGAAAATAAATGGTACAAAAATGGAACTGGCTAAAATAATTAAGTACAAATAATGATGCATATATTATTTGTATTGCCTAAAATATTTAAGAGGGACAAATAACATTCCAAAACACTCTCCTTGGTCTTTAGATAATCTTTTATGATGAACCTTATGTCCTCTTCTTATTCCTAATAAATATTTATTTTTAGTGTTTTTTAATACTTTAATTCTTTGATGAATAAATAAATCATGAACAAAAAAATAAGCCATTCCATAAATAGAAATTCCTAAACCAATCCAAAACGGAATAAACTCAATTCCTATCTCAATTCCGTACATTATTAAAATGGATCCTGGTAAAGCAAAAATTAAAAAGAAAAAATCATTTTTCTCGAAAAAACCTTTGTTTTCTCTAGTGTGGTGATCTTTATGGAAATACCAAAATATGCCATGCATTATGTATCTATGGGTTAGCCAAGCAACCAACTCCATAGAAAAGAAAGTAATAACTAATATAATAACATTAACTAAATCCAATTAAAACGATTTTGAAATATAGACCCAAAAGTAATATATATTTTTTTTGTATTTGGAACTCTTATTCTTTCTTCCATTAACCTTTCTGAAGAGATTTTTTTAATTTTTTTAAATAAAGAATAATAATATCGATAAGCTACATAAACTCCTAATCTAGAGGAAGAAGGCAATTTAACAATTCCAGCTAAAGCATGTTTAAAATCATCTTGAATATCAACCTCAATTTTCAATTTTTCAATTCTTGTAAACTGTTGTAAATCAACTCCTGGAAAATAAGTTCTACCAAGTTCTTGATAATCTGCCTTTACATCTCTTAAGAAGTTGATTTTTTGGAATGCAGCTCCTAATCTTCTAGCTGAATCCCCTAACTTAGAATATAAATTTTGATCCCCATTTACAAAAACTTTTAAACACATTAATCCTACTACCTCGGCAGAGCCAACTATATAATCTTTGTAAGCATCATTCGAATAATGAATGTCATCCAAATCTTGTTCCATACTATGAAGAAACTTATCTACTAAATTAATGTCAATAGAATACTTATTTACGACCATTTGAAAAGCATGTAAAACTGGATTGACACTAATTTTTCTTTCAATAGATTTGTAAGTATCCTTTTTAAATTCCTCCAGTAATTCCGCTTTTGGGAAATCATGAAAAGTATCTACAATTTCATCAGCTAATCTTACAAATCCATAAATAGAATAGATATCATTGTGGATGCTCTTATCCAACAGTTTGATTCCTAATGAAAAACTCGTACTGTAAAGTTGCGTAATATTTTTACTTGTTTGTTTTGATATTTTGTGATATAAATTGATCATGATGCTTTTTTTAAATATTTATGAATTTCTTGTGCTACAATTTGACCTGAAATTATAGACGGAGGAACACCAGGACCTGGAACAGTTAGTTGGCCTGTGTAATAAAGATTTTTAACTTTTTTGTTTCTCATTGTTGGTTTTAGAACAGCAGTTTGTCTTAACGTATTTGCCAACCCATAAGCGTTACCTTTGAATGCATTGTAGTCGTTTTTAAAATCATTTACGCAGTAAGATTTTTTAAATACTATATTACTTTCAATATCATTTCCTGTAAGATCTTTGAGGCGATCTAAGATAATTTTAAAATACTTTTCTCTCATTTCGTTAGAATCTTTAAGGCCAGGTGCAAGTGGTATTAAAAACATTAAATTTTCTTTCCCCTTTGGGGCTACAGATGGATCTGTTAAAGAAGGACAACTTAAATAAAATAATGGTTTTTTGGGCCATTGTGGCTCATCGTATATTTCTTTAGCATGAGTATCAAAATCTTCATCAAAGAAAAGATTGTGATGTTGAATATTTTCTAATTTTTTATCTATTCCTACGTAGAAGAGTAAGCTAGATGGGGCCATTTCTCTATTATTCCAATAATCTGCAGAGTAATTTCTATATTTTTCTTCTAATAAAATCTGATCCACATGATGATAATCAGCAGCAGCAACTACTCCATCAAATGTTAATTTTTTTCCATTAACTATTAATTCACTAACCTTACTTTTAACCACATCTATTTTATCAACATTTGAAGAGTATTTTATGTGGACCCCTTTTTCTTGAGCCAATTTTGTAAGAGCTAAAATAATTTCATGAAATCCACCCATTGGATAATAGGTACCTTGATATAAACCTGAATAATTCATCAAAGAATATAAAGCAGGAGTATTTTGTGGAGTTGCACCCAGAAATAAAATTGGAAATTCCATCAATTTTGTCAGTCTACTATGCTGAAAGTATTTTTTAACATATGATCTAAAATTAGTAAACACATCTAAATGTAATAATCCTTTTAAAACTTTCAGATTTACAAACTCAAAAATTGAATGAGATGGCTTATATACTAGGCTATCCATACCAATTCTATATTTATTTTCAGCTTTTTTTATGAATTTTTTCAATTTTTTTCCACTTCCAGACTCAATTTTTTCAAAAATAGCTATTAATTTATCAAAGGAAGCAGGAACATTTACGTAATCATTTTTACCGTACACTACTGAGAAACCAGGATCTAGTTTAACCAATTGGTAATAATCTTCGATTTTCTTGTTGTGTCTTTGAAAAAACTTTTCAAAAACATCTGGCATCCAATACCAACTTGGTCCCATATCGAATACAAATCCATCAGACTCAAATTTTCTTGCTCTACCGCCTGATTGGTTGTTTTTCTCGAAAATAGTTACTTCATAACCTAAGTTTGCCAACTCAATAGCTGATGTAAGCCCTGCGAAACCAGACCCTATAACAGCAACTTTTATCAATTTAATGAAGAATTGTTAAAGAAACGATCAAATTCGTCTAACGAATAGAAAACTTTACCATGAGTATTAACCAGCCTTAACAAATCAGGATTACCAGCAAAAAATAATTTTGTCTTGGAATGGTTATGTAGATCATCACAAAACTTTTGTAATAACGTTACTTTTTGACCAACTATAAATGTGGTAAACAAAAGATCTGGTTTAATTTTTTCTACACATTGAAGTATACTGTCAAAGGAAATAGTTTTACCTACATTGACCACATCAAATCCGTTTTCTTTCAAAATCATGTTAGAATATAATAATGCAAAGTCATGATCTTCCCAGGGCGGTAAAAATAAATAAGCGGTTTTACCTCTTTTAATAGTAGACTTAGCGTTTTCTATTGCGTGGTAAAATTTTTGTTTAATAAGATTAGATAAAAAATGTTCCTGAGCAGGAAATAATTCTCCTGAGGACCATAATGCTCCAATTCTTCTTAAAGTTGGTATAAAAACATTTTCATATATGAAAGACAAAGTATGGTTTTGTCTCAAATTGTTAAAGGTTTTATCAAAAAGTGGTTCGTCAAATTGTAAAGAACAAATTACAAAATCGTTGATTTGAGCATCAAAAGAATCTGTGCTTGAAGTAAGAGAAATAACCTTTGTAGCCAGTTCTTCTAAAGTCAATGATGCAATTTTGCTAATTTTCAGACCATTATTTATCAAAAAAGAAATATTTAGAATCTTTTTTAATTGATCGTCATTGTATGCTCTTATATTAGTATCTGTACGTTCAGGGCTTACAATATTGTATCTTTTTTCCCAAATTCTAATTGTATGGGATTTTATACCTGAAAGTTTTTCTAAGTCTGCAATGGAATAAGTCTGCATTTGTTTAATTTTTTGCTAAATTACTTAAACATAATTAATAAAACAAGCATTTAAAGGAATTTTGTTTAATATTGTTGGAAAAATTATAAACAAAATATGTCGTTATTAACAGTTTCAAAATTTTAAACCTGTAAGACACTATAATTCAATCATGAAAAAGATTTTTTTTACTTTATTACTTCTTTTTAACATTCTAATTCTAATTGCCCAAACTAGTGTCATCAAAGGAACTGTTAAAGATGCGACTAATAACGAAACCATCCCTTTTGCAAATGTATTTATTGAGCAAATAAATTTAGGCGTTGCGAGTGACTTAGAAGGAAATTATAAATTGGAAAATTTAAAGCCTGGATTGTATAATGTAAAATGTTCATTTGTTGGATATGAACCTATAAATATCTCAGAAATAATAGTTAATCCCAACAAACCTACAATATTGAATATAAAATTAATCGAGTCATCCACTTCTCTAGATGTAGTTGAAATTACTGCGTCACCATTTCAAAAAAGTGAAGAAAGTCCTGTAAGTAAAAGAAGCATTAATGCCACTGAAATATATAGAAATCCAGGTGGCAATAGAGATATTTCTAAGGTAATTACTTCTTTGCCAGGAGTTGCTTCTACAGTTTCTTTTAGAAATGATATAATAATTAGAGGAGGTGCTCCCAACGAAAATAGATTTTATTTAGACGGAATAGAAATTCCTAATATCAATCACTTTGCAACCCAAGGATCATCTGGAGGACCTGTTGGAATGATTAATGTTAATTTTATTAGAGAAGTAGACCTATATTCTGGAGCTTTCCCAGCTAACCGGGGTAATACATTAAGTTCCGTATTAGAATTTAAACAAATAGATGGCAACCCTGAACGAATTGCAACAACCTTAACTGTGGGTTCGAGTGACTTTGGAATTACTCTGGATGGCCCAATCTCAGATAACACTACTTTTGTTTTCTCGGCTAGAAGATCCTATTTACAGCTTCTTTTTAGCGCCATAGGACTCCCTTTTTTACCCACTTATAATGATTCCCAATTCAAAACTAAAACCAAGTTAGATGATAAGAATCAAATCACTTTTATTGGATTAGGAGCTATTGATGATTTTGTCTTAAATACAAGCATAAATGAAAATATACTTGCAAAAGAAACATTAACCCAACAAGATTCTTCAGACATTAAAAACAACAACTATATTTTGGGATATTTGCCAGTTACAACCCAGTGGAATTATGCCATAGGTGCAAACTGGACGCACTTTAATGACAACAGTTTTCAAAATTTTATTTTCTCAAGAAATCATTTAAGTAATAAGTCCTTTAAATATAAAGACAACATTGAGTCAGATGAAAATTTACTACAAGACTATCTATCAGAAGAAATTGAAAATAAATTTAGATTTGAAAATACAATTAGAAATAATGGGTGGAAAATAAATTTTGGAACTGGTTTAGAATATGTAACTTATAGAAACAATACTTACCAAAAATTTATTTATCAAAACAATGAAGAAACATTTAACTTCAGTTCAGAACTAAATTTTGTAAAAACAAGCATTTTTGGTCAAATAAGTAAAAAAGCATTAGAAAATAAATTAATAGCTTCTTTTGGTATAAGAACTGACCAAAATTCTTATTCTAAAGAAATGAACAACCCCTTAAAACAATTATCTCCAAGATTAAGTATAGCTTATGCTTTAGGAGAAAAAAGTAGCTTAAATTTTAATATTGGCCAATATTTCCAATTACCCGCATATACTGTAATGGGTTATGAAAATAATCTTGGTGAGTTAGTAAATAAAAATAATGGAATTACTTATATAAAAAACAAACAAATTGTTTTGGGTATAGAAAATAACCCAGGAAACTTTAGCAAAATTACATTGGAGGGATTTTATAAGAGTTACAACAATTACCCCTTCATTTTAGGGGATAGTATTTCATTAGCAAATCTTGGAGGAAATTTTGGAGTCATTGGAAATGAAGCTGTCAACAGCTCTTCCCAAGGAAGAGCTTATGGAATTGAATTATTAGCCCAAAAAAAGTTAAATAAATCTTTTTATGGAATTTTTGCATATACATGGGTGAGAAGCGAATTCAAAAATAAATATAATGCCTTTGTTCCCTCTGCATGGGACAATAAACATATTATAAGTATGACTGGAGGAATTAAATTAAAAAAAGATTGGGAATTCGGTATGAAATTCCGTTTTTCTGAGGGCTCACCTTACACGCCTTACGATACACTTACATCATCTTACACATATATTTGGGATATCAACTCCTTTGGTGTTTTTGATTATGATCAATTAAATTCCATGAGATTGAAGTCAAATCATGCAGTAGATATAAGAATTGATAAAAAATGGTATTGGAAAAAGGTAACCTTAAACGTTTATTTAGACATTCAAAATTTATATAATTTCCAAGCGGAGCTACCCCCTAGTTGGATTGCAGCAACTGATCTTGAAGGCAATAAATTAATATTGCCAACTAACCCTAATGAGCCAGATAGATATCAACTTGAAAAAATTGAAAATATTTCAGGTACCGTTCTTCCATCTATCGGACTACAATTTGAATTTTAAATTAGTATTGAAGCGCTTCTACAGCTGTAATTTCAGGGGCTAATATTTTTAGATTCTCTTCTAATCCAGCCTTCATAGTTACTGAACTTACAGAGCAGGTTTGACAGGCTCCTAATAATTTAACTATAACCTTGTTATCTTTTGTAATCTCTACCAACTCCATATCTCCTCCATCATTATGTAAATAAGGTCTTAAATCTTCAATTGCCCTAAGGACTATTTCTTTGGTTTTTTTCATTTTAGGTTGAACATTTGGGTTCTCCATATTCCACTTCAACTACTTTTGTTTTTTCAATATTAGCATTTCTTTTATCAATATTCAAAATTAATTCCTCACAAAAGTCGTCATAATATTTTTCTATAATAGTTTCTTGTTGTAATACTGCAGGTCTGCCAGCATCTCCACTCTGACGAATACTCTCAATAATTGGTATTTTACCTAACAATGAAATGTCAAGTGATTTTGATAAATATTCACCACCGTTTTCACCAAAAATATAATATTTTTCTTCTGGGTGTTTCAAAGGAGTAAACCATGACATATTTTCAACCAAACCAATTATAGGGACATTTATATTTTCCATTTTAAACATAGCAATAGCTTTTTTAGCGTCCGCTAGAGCTACTGATTGTGGGGTAGTAACTACAACTGCTCCTGTAAGAGGTAAAGATTGAACAATAGATAAGTGTACATCTCCTGTTCCTGGGGGAGTGTCTATAATAAGGTAGTCTAAATCTCCCCAATCTGCATCAAATATTAATTGTCTAAGTGCCTTAACTGCCATTGGGCCCCTCCAAACCACTGCTTGATCTAACTCAGCAAAAAACCCGATTGAAAGAATCTTAACCCCGTAATTATCAGCTGGCACAATATATTGTTTGTTATTAATTTGTCTTGAAAGTGGCTTATAGTGAAGAACATCAAACATCATGGGAATTGATGGACCGTATATGTCAGCATCTACAATTCCAACCTTAAATCCTTTTTTGGCTAGGCCTACAGCGGTATTGGAAGCAATAGTTGATTTCCCAACACCTCCCTTACCAGAAACAATGGCAATGGTATTTTTAATATTTGGCAATATACTTTTAGCTGCTTCAGACTTTTTTAAAGCCTGGACATTGACAATTACTGAAACTGCTTTACCAAATTGTCTTTCTATTGCAAAAGCACAGGCATCTTCCATCCTT
>MDSV01134353.1_pt1 | contig 33864 bp, 30 predicted proteins | sample 810851 | NCBI WGS metagenome assembly MDSV01 (sample SAMN05326640, study PRJNA326480) | marine metagenome | isolation source: seawater | place: Atlantic Ocean: North East | collected 2012 | reverse complement strand
GATATTGATAAGGTAATCGAAACTAGAATTGTTGCAACTATTCTCAACGGAAAAATTGTTTTCAGCAACAGGCTATAATTCCTTTTTAGCTAAGTATTTCAACCAAACTCTGTTTTAAACTTTTTTAATTTATTATTTTAATAAATAACGTTTTTATAATTAAAAATATTAATCATTCTTTATTTTAACCAATATAAATTAAAATATTTATCTATTTTTACTTAAAATTTTAAATTATGTGTGGAATTGTATGTGCTTTTGATCTCAAACAAGACTCAGAATCCCTAAGGTCTCAAATATTAGAAATGTCAAAACTTATAAGACACAGAGGTCCAGACTGGAGTGGTATTTACAATAGTAAAAATGCCATATTGGCTCATGAGAGATTGGCTATTGTCGATCCTACTTCTGGCAAGCAACCCTTGTATAGTGAAGATAATACAATAGTTTTGGCTGCGAATGGAGAGATATACAATCACCTTGAGTTGAGAAAACAGTTTGAAGGAAATTATGAATTCAAAACGGAATCAGATTGTGAAGTGATTTTAGCTCTCTACAGAGAAAAAGGGGGCGACTTTGTAGACGATCTCAATGGTATTTTTGCCTTTGCAATCTATGACAGTAATAACGATAGTTACTTTATAGCCCGTGATCATATGGGTATCATCCCTTTGTACATGGGATGGGACAAAGAAGGCACCTTTTATGTTGCTTCCGAGCTGAAAGCTTTGGAAGGAGTTTGTGCCAAAATAGAACTTTTTCCTCCCGGTCATTATTGGAAAAGTGGTAATAAAGCACCAACCCAATGGTACAAAAGAGACTGGGTTGATTTTGAAAAAGTAAAAAATAACCCAACCAAAATAAAAGATTTACACGATTCCCTTTCTGATTCAGTTTACAGGCAATTAATGAGCGATGTACCCTATGGTGTCCTATTATCGGGAGGCTTGGATTCATCCATCACCTCTGCATTAGCCAAAAAGTTTTCTTCAAAACGGATAGAGTCTGAAGATGCTCAAGAAGCTTGGTGGCCTCAATTACACTCTTTTTCGGTAGGATTGGAAGGCTCACCTGATTTGGCTGCAGCAAAAAAAGTTTCTGAACATATCGGTTCAATTCATCACGAGGTTGTTTTTACCATTCAAGAAGGTTTGGACGCTATCAGGGATGTAATCTACCATTTAGAAACCTATGACGTAACCACAGTCAGAGCATCAACGCCTATGTTTTTGATGGCTCGAAGTATCAAATCTCACGGGATTAAAATGGTACTTTCGGGAGAGGGGGCTGACGAATTGTTTGGAGGTTATTTGTACTTCCATAAAGCTCCTTCGGCCGAGGAGTTCCATAAAGAAACAGTCAGAAAGCTCTCCAAGCTTCATCAATACGACTGTCTTAGGGCCAATAAATCTTTGGCAGCATGGGGGATAGAAGGGCGAGTCCCCTTCTTGGACAAGGAGTTTATTGATGTCGCAATGCGTATCAATCCAAAGGATAAAATGATAAATGAGGGGCGAATGGAAAAATGGGTTATTCGCAAAGCATTTGAAGACTACTTGCCCGAAACTGTTACTTGGCGTCAAAAGGAGCAATTTTCAGATGGGGTTGGATATAGTTGGATCGACACCTTAAAAGAAGTAGTAGAAGTTGCAGTAACTCAAGAACAAATGGAAAATGCCCACTTTAGATTTTCATTGCAAACCCCACAAAATAAAGAAGAGTTTTATTATCGAACCATTTTCGAAGAACACTTTCCTAGTGATGCAGCAGCGTTGAGTGTTCCTTCTTTACCATCGGTTGCTTGCAGCACCCCAATTGCCTTAGAATGGGACGAGACCTTCAAGAACCAAAATGATCCCAGCGGTAGGGCAGTTGTCAAGGTTCACGATGACGCTTATAAGGGCTGATTTTTTTTAGAGTTTTATTGCATTTTTTAGTATAATTTTTTACACATTTTGTGTTGATAACTTCACAGGCTTAAAACCCTTTGATCACCTATATTCGCTGGTATTTTCAGTATATTTGAAATCAAAAAATAACAAGTTTTTATTTCATGAGTGAAGCCAGTCAAAATCCAGGTTATTCCGCAGACAGTATCCAGGCTCTAGAGGGCATGGAACATGTTAGAATGCGACCCTCAATGTATATTGGAGATTTAGGGGTTAGAGGACTACATCATCTGGTTTACGAAGTTGTGGACAACTCAATAGACGAAGCCCTTGCAGGTCATTGTGACACCATTACCGTAATCATTAACGAGGATAATTCTATCACAACGGAAGACAACGGTAGAGGAATTCCTGTTGGAATGCACAAAAAAGAAGGTGTTTCCGCCTTGGAAGTTGTAATGACTAAGATAGGTGCCGGAGGAAAATTCGATAAGGATTCATACAAAGTATCAGGAGGGCTTCATGGCGTCGGTGTTTCCTGTGTCAACGCTCTGTCGGAACAACTCAAAGCAACGGTTTATCGCGATGGTAAAAAATGGGAACAAACTTATGAAAGAGGAAAGCCCTTAGCTCCCGTAGAGGCTGTGGGAGATTCTGACCTAAATGGAACCGTAGTTACCTTTAAACCAGATCCACAAATTTTTCAACAGGTATTAGAGTACAATTACGATACCTTGGCACAGCGTATGCGTGAATTGTCATTTCTAAACAAAGGTATTACCATAAAGCTTAGTGACAAAAGAAGGAAAGACGAAGATGGGAATTTTATACAAGAAATATTTCACTCCAATGAAGGCTTAAATGAATACATCCGTTTTTTAGACAGTAACAGAGATGCCATTATTCAGGAGGTGATTTCTATGGAGGGCGAAAAGAATGGAATACCGGTAGAGGTCGCCATGATTTACAACACTTCATTTAATGAAAATTTACACTCCTACGTCAACAACATTAACACCCACGAGGGAGGAACTCATTTATCTGGTTTTCGAAGAGGATTGACAACTACTCTAAAAAAATATGCTGATGCATCTGGCCTACTTGACAAACTAAAGTTTGAGATTGCTGGAGATGACTTTAGAGAGGGTTTAACCGCCATAGTTTCTGTAAAGGTTGCAGAACCTCAGTTTGAGGGACAAACCAAAACTAAGCTTGGTAATCGGGAGGTTAGTGCGGCCGTTTCTCAATCTGTTTCTGAGATGTTGGAAAACTATTTGGAAGAACACCCCAATGACGCCAAAATAATCGTTCAAAAGGTCATCCTCGCTGCTCAGGCAAGACATGCGGCACGTAAAGCAAGGGAGATGGTTCAACGAAAAACCGTTATGACTGGTGGGGGTCTACCGGGTAAACTTTCTGACTGCTCGGAGCAGGATCCTTCATTATGTGAAGTTTTTCTTGTAGAGGGAGACTCTGCCGGTGGAACGGCGAAGCAGGGAAGGGATCGGAATTTTCAGGCCATACTCCCATTGAGGGGAAAAATCCTCAACGTTGAAAAAGCGATGCAACACAAGGTTTTCGAAAATGAAGAAATCAGAAACATCTATACGGCATTGGGAGTAACCATTGGAACTGAAGAGGATAGTAAAGCTCTCAATTTAGAAAAATTACGCTATCATAAAATAGTCATCATGTGTGATGCAGACGTTGACGGTAGCCACATCTCCACCCTGATTCTAACCTTTTTATTCCGCTACATGAAGGAACTGATAGAGTCTGGCTATGTCTATATTGCTACCCCTCCCTTGTATTTGGTAAAAAAAGGGGCCAAAAAGAGTTATGCCTGGGATGACGATCAGCGGGATCGATTGCAACAAGAATTTGGATCTGGATCCAGTATTCAACGCTATAAGGGTTTGGGGGAGATGAATGCAGAACAGCTTTGGGATACTACCATGAATCCCGAAATGCGTACCCTTAGAAGGGTAACTATTGACAACGGTGGTGAAGCAGATCGTATTTTTTCCATGCTTATGGGAGATGAAGTTCCACCAAGGAGGGAATTCATTGAAAAGAATGCAATTTACGCAAATATTGATGCGTAAATTTTAGAATTTAAATCATTATCAAATGAAAGTATCCATTGTTGGCGCTGGAAACGTAGGGGCTTCTTGTGCAGAATATATTGCCATCAAGTCAATTGCCTCTGAAGTAGTATTGTTAGACATCAAGGAAGGTTTTGCTGAAGGTAAGGCGCTAGACCTGATGCAAACTGCCACTACTTTAGGGTTTAATTCCCGTATTAAAGGGGTTACCAATGATTATTCTGCAACCAAAGAAAGTGATGTGGTAGTTATTACTTCTGGAGTTCCTCGAAAACCTGGAATGACCCGAGAAGAATTGATAGGCATTAACGCTGGAATCGTGCAATCGGTTGCTGCTAGTATATTGGAACATTCACCCAATACAGTTATAGTGGTGGTTTCCAACCCCATGGACACCATGACCTATTTAACACTTAAAGCGACGGGATTGCCCAAAAACCGTGTAATAGGAATGGGAGGTGCATTGGACAGCTCAAGGTTTAAAACCTATCTTTCTTTGGCTTTGGACAGACCTGCCAACGATATTCAAGGAATGGTTATTGGTGGCCATGGAGATACCACCATGATACCACTTACTCGGTTAGCTAGTTATAACGGAGTCCCTGTTTCCAATTTCCTTACCCAAAAGGCTATGGAACAAGTAGCTTCATCTACAATGGTTGGTGGTGCTACATTGACCAAACTTTTGGGGACTTCAGCTTGGTATGCACCCGGTGCTTCAGTAGCCTACCTGGTTAACAGTATTGTTAATGATCAAAAGAGAATGATTCCTTGTTCTGTTTTCCTTGACGGAGAATACCAACAAAGCGATCTTTGTATTGGAGTTCCTTGTATTATTGGAAAAAAAGGATTAGAATCTATTGTGGATTTAAAACTCAGCGATGCAGAGCAAGAAAAATTTAATAAAAGTTCATTGGCAGTTAAAATCATGAACGAAGCACTAAATGACGTATTGAAATAAGGCATTTGTCTTCGCCATTTTATGGTCAAGGCTTTAATAAGCTTTTAAAGTTGCTAAATCATCGTCTAAACTTTATATTTGCTCGCTTATTTAAGCGTAAACAAAAACCAAAATGCAAAATAACGGACTCATAAGACTCTTTGCTATCCTTTTTGGATTGGTGAGTATATATCAACTTTCATTTACATTTATCACCAGTCAGAAAGAATCTCAAGCCAAGGCATTTGCCACTATGCAGTATACAGAAGACATAGAGGGCTATATTGAGTTAAGAGATCGTGCTTTGGTCAATTACCTCGATTCTATTGGAAATGTGCCTATTTTTGGATTCACTTCCTATAACGATGCCAAAGGAAAAGAACTTAACAAAGGATTGGATCTTAAAGGGGGAATCAATGTCATTCTTCAAATATCTGTCAAAGACATTCTAAAAGGACTTGCTGAAAATTCAAAATCTCCAGTTTTTAACCAAGCATTGGATCAGGCTGATATTCTACAAGCCAGTTCTAACGACCCTTACATTGAATCCTTTTTCGTTGCTTTTGAATCCCTAAAAGGAGACCAAAAAATGGCTGCTCCTGATATTTTTGCCAATCGTACGTTGAGTGATGAAATTACTTTTCAGATGATGGACGCTGAAGTAAAGCCAATCCTCAGACGTAAGGTAGATGAGTCTATAATTTCTGCTTTTGAAGTTTTGAGAAAGCGTATTGATAAATTTGGTGTTACCCAACCCAACATCCAACGATTGGGAACTTCTGGAAGAATATTGGTAGAATTGCCTGGGGCCAAAGACGTGGATAGAGTTAAAAACCTTTTGCAAAGTACTGCCCAACTTGAGTTTTGGGAAACCTACAAAAATGATCAGTTGTTTGGTTTTTTATCTGCCGCAAACGAATACCTCAAAACCATTGTCCAAAAGACAGTCACTGAAGAAGACCAGACCACTGATGAGTCTTCTATAGACGACTTATTAGCTGATGTTGAGGCACAAGATTCTACCAGTGTTTCCACTATCAATCCACTATTGGATTTGATACTGGGATCGGGAAATCAAGGGGGACCTGTCTTAGCAAAGTTTGCCTCAAAAGATTCCGATTTAGTGATGGAATACTTGGACACTCCCGAGGTTAGGAGATTACTACCAAGGGACCTGCGATACATCCGTTTTGCATGGGGTAAACCTGTTGTAGACAGTGAGGTGATAGAACTTTATGCCTTAAAGTCTAATCGGGATGATCTCGCCCCCCTAAGTGGTGGGGTAGTGGTCGATGCCATGCAAACTTATGACATGTTGGGTAATCCTGCTGTTTCCATGCAAATGAATACACAAGGGGCTAGAACATGGGAAAATATGACCGCAGAAGCTTTTCGTGAAGGTTCTAACATTGCCATTGTATTAGATGATATCGTTTATTCCGCACCCGGTGTTTCTAACGGTGCCATTTCTGGAGGCCGTTCCGAAATCACTGGAAACTTTACCCTTAACGAAGCCATTGACTTGGCCAATGTTTTACGGGCAGGCAAACTCCCTGCTGCTGCAGAAATTATTCAATCTGAAATCGTGGGGCCCTCTTTGGGTAAAGAAGCCATTGAAAGTGGCTTTTATTCCTTTATTATCGCTTTGATATTGGTTTTGGCCTGGATGATCTTCTATTACGGAACCGCAGGAATTTTCGCGGATATCGCTTTGGTACTCAATATCCTACTTATTTTTGGAATTCTCGTGGGTTTGGGTGCTGTATTGACCTTGCCCGGTATTGCCGGCATTGTATTGACAATTGGTATTTCGGTTGATGCTAATGTGCTTATTTTTGAAAGGGTTAGAGAAGAGCTTAAAAAAGGCAAAGGCTTGAGAAAAGCTGTCACCGATGGATTTAACAATGCATTGTCATCCATTTTGGATGCCAATATCACAACAGGACTCACCGCGTTGATACTTTTTGTCTTTGGTACAGGTCCCATTAAAGGATTCGCTACCACATTATTGATTGGTATTGCGACATCGCTATTTACTGCCATTTTCATTACTCGTTTCTTTATTGATGCCCGAAATGAAAAAGGTAAGCCCGTTGCCTTTGGCACCAGTTTGACACAGTCTTTATTTACCAAAATAAAAATCAGTTTTTTACAAAAAAGAAAAATTGCCTATGTAGTTTCGGGTACCATTTTGATCATGAGTTTGCTTTCACTTTCTTTCCAAGGGCTTAATCAAGGAGTAGATTTTGTAGGAGGACGTTCCTATACGGTTCGTTTTGATCAAATCATTAGCCCTTCAGAGGTACAGTCCAGTTTGACATCCTCTTTGGGAAGCACAGAGGTCAAAACCTTTGGAGAAGAAAACCAACTGAAAATCACCACCAAATACAAGGTAGATGTTGAAGGTCTGGCCGTGGACAACGAAATTCAAAACATCTTATATAGCTCTTTACAAGTTTTCTTGCCGGACGACTTGACCTATGATGCTTTTGTCAATGGGGCCGAGGAAAAACAGGTAGGGATTATGTCCTCTATCAAAGTAGGACCTACAATTGCTGATGACATCAAGAAAAACTCTTTCTTGGCCGTAATAGGATCATTGATTGTGGTCTTTTTGTACATCTTGTTGCGATTTAGAAAATGGCAGTTTTCTTTGGGAGCGGTAGTTGCGGTTTTCCATGATGTATTGATCGTTTTGGGAATCTTTTCTTTGACCTATAAAATCATGCCCTTTAATATGGAAATAAATCAGGCCTTTATTGCGGCAATACTAACAGTGATCGGTTATTCTCTAAACGACACGGTGGTGGTATTTGATCGCATCCGTGAATATATAGGTGAACATACTAAATGGAAGTTTAACGATACGGTCAACGCTGCTCTAAACAGTACTCTAAGCCGAACACTAAATACTTCATTGACCACTTTAATTGTACTCTTAGCCATCTTTATTTTTGGTGGAGAGTCCATCAGAGGTTTTATGTTTGCCTTGATTGTTGGGGTGATTGTAGGAACCTATTCCTCTGTTTTTATTGCCACTCCAGTGATGTTTGACACCCAAAAAGGGAAAGCCATAAGCGAAGAAGAGGGGGAATGATTTTATTTTACCCCCCTAGGCACTTGTAAATAATCTGTCTAAAAGAGATTATAATAACTTATTTCCATGAGTTTATTGGTATTAATTTAGTTTCCTGAAGTTCTTTAATATGCATATTGAATTTTTCACACATCCTACTTATGCGGAACACACAAATCTAAAAATCAGAGATGATTTATTATGTTTTGTAACTGTGATTAATGGCCCGGCAATATAAAGCAATTACATATTATTCATTATTGAAAATAAAGAATTAGAAAACTGCATCTTCTTTAAGAATATTATTAACATCAAGAGTTGATCTCACCAGAGGGTTTAGGTTTAAAAAAATAGATTTTTCAGCAAAAAAGAATAGGGTTAAAAATACTCGAAACTTTTTTACTAGTGTCTTTTAGGTTTTCTTACTATAAATCATAGTGCTGAAAACAGAAAGAGCATAGATCATAGATGTAGATGAAGAAAATTGTTTTTACAGGATATTACGGATATGGGCGAGGTGGTGTTGTCCATGCCAAGCATAGAGTGCCAAAACGGTAGATAAGGGGTAGTATTTGTCTCGAGCTGAATGGTAGTATTGTCTTTCCAGTTCCTTGGTATCCAAGGTTTCTATCAAAGCTACCCAGCGGTGGTGAACACCTTTAAGAATAGACATACTGCTTTCTAAATTTAGGTCTAGTGCGTCGGGCATGATTGCCCATTTATCTTGATCATAGTCTAGTATGGCAGGAGTCTCTTGATTCAAGGCCAGTTTAAAACGGATATAAACGTGTATATGGCTATCAGCCAGATGGTGGATCAACTGATAAATTTGCCACCCACCGGGCCGATAATATTTTTTAAAATCTTCTGGCTTGAGGCCTAAGATAACTTCTTCCAATGCTGCAGGAAAATTCTTTAATTCTTCTGCATGGTGCTTTATCTGTTTAACGCTGAGTCTGTCTACCCATTGAAACCGGCCGATGGGAAACTTTAATTTTTCAAGTTCAGCATCAGTCATTGGCAATAGATTTATGCATTTTCCTACGTAAAGACAAGGCCAAAGTGATGAGTCCAAAGGCTATAAAAGGCATGCTCAACCACTGCCCTGTAGAGAAGGAGGGGAAGACTTCTTCAAAACCTCCTTGGCTTTCTTTGACATATTCAACCAAGAATCTTATACTAAACAGTCCAGCAAAGAAAAAACCCAATAGGAATCCTTCTCGATCTTTGTTACGACTGTTATAGATTTTACGGAGAATAAAAAACAAGACAAGATAGCCAATGGCTTCATATATCTGCGCGGGATAGCGGGGCAGTATTTCTCCTCTGTTTTCGAATATAACACCAAAGTTGGTTCCAGTGTATTTTCCAACAATTTCAGAGTTAAAAAAGTTTCCAATTCGAACAAAAAAACCGCCAATTGCAACGGGTATTGTCAATCGGTCAAGTATCCAAATTAAAGGCTTGAATGGATTTAGATACTGGAATATAAAGATTCCAGTTAATATTCCGATGGCAGCACCGTGGCTAGCCAGTCCTCTGAAACCAATAAAATCATAGCCGGAACCATCTGTTTGTTCTTTGATGGGGAGTAAGATTTCGAGAAGGTGGTTTTGGAAATAATCCCAATTGTAAAAAAAGACTTCCCCTAGTCTGGCTCCCAATAAGGTAGAGACCACCATATAAATAAATAGAGGTTCCAAATATTTTTGATCAACTTCTTCTTTGATAAACATCTTTTTATAAAGGCGCAAGCCGAGTAAAAAAGCAATGATAAACATCAAACTGTAGATGTGAATGCCAAAGCCACCAATTTCGAATAATTTTTCGTTGGGGGCCCAATTGAATTTAAGAAAGGTCATATTTTTTTACAATTGTGGGTTAAATTTAATCATTCTAACACAGTTGAGTATAGAAAAGTTAAGGAAGAGGGTCATAACCGCCTTTACTCCAAGGGTGGCACTTTGAAATTCTTTTAAATGTGAAATAAAACCCTTTGATAGGGCCATGATTCCGAAACGCCTCCAGGCCGTAATTAGAACAAGTTGGAGTAAAGCGACATGAGGGCGGTAGAAGCGGTGAAATCAAAAATTGATAGCTCTTGATAAAGAAAACAAAGGGAAAAACTAAAATTTTTCTCAGCATCTATTTAATTTAGTTTAAACTGGGTTCCTTTTTTACCGTCTTTAAGCTGAATGCCGTATTCCAAGAGTTGGTCTCTAATTCGATCGGAGGTTGCAAAATCTTTATTGGCACGAGCGCTGTTTCTCAATTCGATCAAGAGGCTGATAGTTTTGTTGAGAGTATTCTCCTTAGTATCGCTGGATTTTTCCTCGGGGGCAATCCCCAACACATCGTGAACGAATACTGCTGACATTTTGGTTAGAGTTTCCCATTGGGATTTATCGATGGGGTGATCTTTGTGCAAGATCAGATTGATAAACTTTACGGCTTCAAAAAGCTGAGCGATGAGTAATGGGCTGTTAAAATCATCATCCATAGCAGTATAGCACTTTTTTAACCATTTGTCAGAATCAAAATCTCCAGCTTTTTTACCAGGAATTACTTTGGACAATTGTCCTAACGCTTCCATCAATCTTTGGTATCCTTTTTCAGAGGAGTCCAATGCTTCTTGACTGATGTCCAAAATACTAGTGTAATGTGCTTGGAGCATGAAGAAACGAATAACCTGTGGACTGTAAGGTTTTCTGAATCTATCATTATTGCCCGTAAAAATATCGATCGGAAGAACATTGTTTCCGGTGGATTTGGCCATTTTTTTACCATTAAGGGTTAACATATTTGCATGGAGCCAGTATTTTACAGGGGGATGATTGTGAATGGCCTGTGTCTGTGCTATTTCACATTCGTGGTGTGGGAATTTTAGATCCATTCCCCCTCCATGGATGTCAAAAGGTGAACCGAGGTACTTGGTGCTCATGGCCGAACACTCAAGGTGCCAGCCAGGGAAACCATCACTCCAGGGTGAAGGCCAACGCATGATGTGTTGGGGTTCGGCCCTTTTCCAAAGGGCAAAATCCTGAGGGTTTTTTTTGTCACTTTGCGTGTTTAAGCTCCGTGTATTGTGAATCAACTCTTCAATTTTTCGGCCGCTCAATTTACCGTAGTAATGGCTTTCGTTGTATTTTATAACATCAAAATAAACCGACCCCTTTACCTCATAGGCAAAACCTGCCTCTAGGATTTCTTTGATCAGTTCGATTTGCTCAATGATGTGTCCTGTTGCAGTTGGTTCAATACCTGGGGGAAGGGTGTTGAATTTTTCGAGGATTTGGTGGAAATCTACAGTGTATAATTGAACCACTTCCATGGGTTCAATTTTTTCGATTCGTGCTTTTTTAGCAATGCGGTCTTCTCCCACATCCTCATCGTTTTCTAGATGACCTGCATCTGTAATGTTTCGAACATAGCGGACTTTATACCCTAGATGTTTGAGGTAGCGATATATTAAATCAAAGGAAATAAAAGTTCTGCAATTGCCTAAATGTATGTTGCTGTAGACTGTTGGACCGCAAACGTACATGCCAACATAGCCAGGGTTAAGCGGCTCAAAAGGTTCTTTTTTTCCGCTTAGTGAATTTAAAACGACTAGGGAGTTGTCGATCAAAACTCAGTTTCTAGTTTTATATAATCCAAAAATTCTCTCTTGATTTCTTTTTCCTTAAAACGTCCGCCAAACTCGGAAGTAAGTGTGCTGCTACTAATATCGCTTATACCTCTTGAGTTTACACACAAGTGTTTGGCGTCAATAACACAAGCCACGTTTTGGGTATTCAATATTTTTTGAAGCTCCTCCACGATTTGAAGAGTCAGGCGTTCTTGTACCTGAGGGCGCCTTGCAAAATAGTCAACGATTCTGTTAATTTTAGATAGACCCACTACCGTAGCATTGCAAATATAGGCCACATGGGCTTTACCTACAATGGGAAGCAAGTGATGTTCGCAAGTGGAGTAGAGAGTTATGTTTTTTTCAACCAACATCTCTCCATACTTGTATTTATTTTTGAAGGTGGAGGGTTCTGGTTTATTGTCGGGATGTAAGCCACTGAAAATTTCGTTAACAAACATTTTTGCTACTCTTTTGGGTGTTCCTTTAAGGCTGTCGTCGGTGAGGTCCATGCCCAGGATTTGAAGTACTTCTTGAATTTTTTCTTCGATGAGCAATGTTTTTTCGGTATTACTCATTTCAAAGGCATCGGGTCGAAGTGGTGTCTCTTTAGAGCCGCTTTGGTGTTGATCGCCTATTTCATCCAATTGCTCCGTAAGTAATTTTTCTAATTTCATAGTTATAACAAGAGGTACAAAGATAGTTATTTATCTATAAATAATGTTTGGTTTTGTTCCTTGAAAGGTTTTAGTGTACTAGAGTTTAAAGGAATAGGAAACAAGAAATTGAACTTGATCTTTGTTGAGTTGAATGGTGTCAGTAAAACCGTTTTGGTATATCGACTCTGAATGTTGATATTCTATATTCGAAAGGGCGAAATTCAGGACACTGCGTCCAAAATCATAGCCCAAGCCAAAAGAGGTGCCTTTACTCAGATCAAGGAGTGTTTTGTTGATACTCTCTTGGTTGAAATAACCGGCACGCAAGCTTATATGACCGATTCGATATTCTCCCCCAATTCGAACCGTACCAGCCGGTTTAAGTGTTTTGTTTATTTTTTTGTTTTGGTTCATAAAGTTTGTATCCCCGTTTCCAATATCAAATGATGTATTTTGATAGTTGACCCTGTCGTATTGAAAACTGATCAAACCCTTTGAACCAAATACATAGGCCAATCCACCAGAGAAGCGGGAAGGTGTATACAGACTGTATTCATAAATGTTGATGACTTGTGGATCTACCATGTCCTTACCACTGCTTCTGGAAGAAGAAATATACTGTAAAAATTCATCGATCATTTTGTACCATACGGAACTTTGATAACTAAGTCCTAATCTAAAATTATTATTGGTTTTGTAAATGGCTCCCATCTGAAAAGAGAATCCCTCTCCAACGGATAAAATATTATTTTCAAACTCTGTAGTTTTAAAACTAGAACCCGAGCCATAATTGCTCTCCTCCAAATTATCAATTCTTCTGAATCTCGACGAATGAGAATTGAAGTTGAACCCCAAGTAGAGGTTTTTTTTGTATTGAGTCGCAAAGGAAAAACTGTGCTTGTTGTTTTTACCACTATGTGTGACAAAAAAATCATGATCCACAGATTGGCCTTGTGGGTTACTATTTGAAACGTATTGTGTATTGTCATCCTCAAATTTTACAGGACTAATGACGTAGCCCTGAAAGCCCAGGAAAGCTTGTTGGCTGGAAAATCCATTATTCTCTCCCAAAATTTGGTAAGATTGTGAGATGGTTTCATCATCGTATGTTTTAATATCTGAATAAGGGATTCCATTAGCAAATGCTAAAAAGTAATCATCCAAACCCTTATTAGGATTTGTAGCTATTGCATTAAACTTTGCATTAAAAAACTGTTCGTGTTGATAATTATAGGTAAAGGTCAGTTTTGTAAAGTCACTTTCCGAAGTGTCATTGAGAACAAAAACCAATCCAAATTGATCAAGATTGGAAGATCTGGAATCTACACTATTACTCTTTCCAAGATAATTGGCATTGACTTTGTTGTATAGACTATTGAGCGTCAAGCCTATTTCTGACTTTAGAATAACAGCAGCAGCAGCAGGGTTATCATTTATGGCAGAAAGATCGCCACCTATGGCGTTAAATGCTCCACCCATAGATACGTATCTGGCTGTACCTTTTAATTCACTGCGTGAATAGCGTAAAATGTCATCAATTGACTGAGCATGGCCTCCCAAACTGTATAAAAACACCATTAGAACATAAGTGATGTACTTTTTCATAGTCGTAAAATTTAAATCCGAGATTACCTACCCCTAGAGCTGCCTCTCCCTCCACTACTGGAACTTGAACTATAGCTGGACGAACGTCCCCCGCTAGAATAGGATCGAGATGAGCTGAAGCTTCTTCTTGACGAGTTATTAGAATAGGATCTGGAGGAGTTAGATTGTGCTCTACTTCTGGAGCCAGAACTTTGATAAGACTGATTGTTTGAATTAAGCTTGACCTTGGAATTAGATTCATTGCTGGTTTGACTTGGGGGTTTTCTCCCTACATTGTACCTATTGGCAATGGATGGGTTGTGTTTTACTCCATTATAACTTTTACTACTAGAGCCGCCATTCGACCTACTGAAATTCTGTGTAGATACACCCCCCCTAGAGCTCTTGGAATACGCATACTGATTGGTATTATTAGAATAGGATCTGGCGTACCTACGGTCGAAGCGATTCCTGTAATAGCCTCCATAACCGTATCCTGGAAAATAATAAGGATTCCCGAAACCAAACCTAAAAAATGGATCGTAAAAGCTCAGACCCCAATAGGGTCGGTTAAAGCCCCCATAGAAGAAAGGGTTATAATCCCAAAAGGGGTTGTAAAAGGAATTGTAAAAGCCCCAGTTGTAATTAAAATAACCCCAAGGGTTGTTATTTATGTAATAAATTTCTGTTTTGGTGGTGTTATCTCCCCAAGGGGCTTGAGAATTTCCGCGAACATTGCTGGTACCATTGTTACTGCTGTAATTTTCAGTGTCGGTATAGGCATAGTTTTGAGGATCGTTCAATGATGAGTAATCGTCAGCAATGTTATTAAAATAATCTTTGTAAAAAACCCCTTTACTATTAGTTTTGGGTTTTTCGGTTCTGTTTTTTATTGCAGGCTCTTCTCCATAAATACCATCAGAAGCGTAGTAAGACACCAACTGATAACTTCCACAAGAAAAAAAAGTAGAGATGAGAAAAAGGTTGCTTAATAAGAGGGTCGAATTTAAATTAAGTTTTGTTCTCATAGTTAGTCCTTTTAGGAATGAAACTCAAACAAAAAAATAGTAATTTTGTGTTTCATATTTTTACATAATAATATAAACAAAATCTGTGCCAAACTTTACGTGAAAAAAAAATTAACTAGCAGATCAAAGGATTTTTCGAAGTGGTATAACGAATTAGTCATTTTAGCTGATTTAGCTGAAAACTCAGCTGTTCGTGGCTGTATGGTCATCAAGCCCTATGGCTATGCTATTTGGGAAAAAATACAATCAGAATTAGACAAAATGTTTAAGGCTACGGGGCATCAAAATGCCTATTTCCCCTTGTTTGTCCCCAAAAGTTTATTTGAGGCTGAAGAAAAAAATGCCGAAGGTTTTGCAAAGGAGTGTGCCGTAGTTACTCATTATCGTTTGAAAACAGATCCTGATAATGAATCTAAATTGGTAGTAGATCCAGATGCAAAATTGGAGGAGGAGTTGGTAGTCAGGCCCACCAGCGAAGCCATTATTTGGAATACCTATAAGAATTGGATTCAGTCCTATCGTGATTTACCCATTCTGATTAATCAGTGGGCTAATGTGGTGCGTTGGGAAATGCGTCCACGATTGTTTTTACGTACTGCAGAGTTTTTATGGCAAGAGGGGCACACTGCACATGCTTCAAAAGCGGAAGCCCTAGAAGAAACTATATTAATAAATGGATTGTATGCAGATTTTTTAGAAAACTTTATGGCCATACCCGTTGTGCAGGGTCTCAAGTCTGAGAGTGAGCGTTTTGCCGGTGCAGAAGAGACCTATTGTATCGAAGCACTAATGCAGGACGGCAAGGCACTGCAAGCAGGGACCTCCCACTTTTTGGGACAAAATTTTGCAAAGGCTTTTGATGTAAAGTTTGCAACCAAATCCGGAGGTCTAGAATATGTTTGGGCTTCTTCTTGGGGCGTATCTACCCGTTTGATGGGAGCACTTATTATGACCCACAGTGATGACAATGGCCTTGTTTTACCTCCTAATTTGGCTCCCATACAGGTGGTGATTATTCCAATCTATAAAGGATTAGAACAACTCGAAGCTATTAATGAGGTGGTAAATGAAATCAAAGCACAGCTTGAGGCTGATGGCATTTCTGTCAAATATGACAACCGAGACAACTTTAAGCCTGGCCATAAGTTTAATGATTACGAATCGAAAGGAGTACCACTTAGAATAGCCATTGGCCCTAGGGATTTGGAAAAGAATGTGGTAGAATTAGCACGAAGAGATACTTTAGAGAAAAAGTTTGTCCCTCTTGATGGTCTAAGTGATCTAATTCAAGCTACACTAGATGAAATTCAGACGAATCTTTTCAATAATGCACTGAAATTTAGAGAGAAACACATCACAAAGGTGGATAGTTTTGATGAATTTCAATCTGTATTGCTGGAGAAAGGAGGATTCATTTCTGCTCACTGGGATGGAACGCCCGAAACCGAGGAGGCAATCAAAAAACAAACCAAAGCTACCATCAGGTGTATTCCACTTAATGATATCCCAAGCAAAGGAAGATGTGTTTACTCCGGAAAACCCTCCTTTCAAAGAGTGTTATTTGCAAAATCTTACTAGGAGACTTTCTTTTATCTGTATTGAACTCTAGCCTTGTTTTTAGGTTGTATAATAATTTTATTAAGTGTAAATTTGCGCACTGAAAATAATGGCCCGTTCGTCTATCGGTTAGGACGCCAGGTTTTCATCCTGGAAAGAGGGGTTCGACTCCCCTACGGGCTACAAGATTTTAAAATAATTATATGGCAAATCATAAGTCTGCATTAAAGAGAATTCGTTCTAATAACAAAAAGCGCTTGCGAAATAGATTCCAACATAAAACTGCAAGAAATGCTATTCGTAAGTTGAGAAGTGTAACTACCAAAAAAGAAGCTAATAAACAATTCCCAGTAGTGGTTTCTTTGGTTGACAAATTAGCAAAAAAGAACATTATTCACGACAATAAAGCTGCTAACCTTAAGGCAAAACTTGCCAAGTTCGTTGCTTCTTTTTAAATATGAAGCTTTGTATGATTAAAAGCCTTTAATCTTAAGGTTTTTTTAGGAATTCATTGAGATTAGGAATTCCTCATTGTTTTTAGTCTTGATGAACCTGTCGTTGATGAATTCCATAGCCTCAACCGGATTCATGTCCGCTAAATATTTTCTCATGATCCACATGCGCTTTATGGTATTTTCATCTAGTAATATATCGTCGCGTCTTGTACTGGAGGAGATTAAGTCGATGGCAGGGAAAATTCTTCGGTTTGCAATCCTTCGGTCGAGTTGCAATTCCATATTACCAGTTCCTTTAAACTCCTCAAAGATCACTTCATCCATCTTGGACCCTGTCTCTGTTAAAGCAGTAGCTACAATTGATAAAGATCCTCCTCCTTCAATGTTTCGAGCGGCACCAAAAAATCTTTTAGGTTTGTGAAGTGCATTGGCATCTACTCCACCGCTGAGTATTTTACCCGATGCAGGTTGAACGGTATTATAGGCCCTTGCAAGACGGGTTATGGAATCCAAAAGTATGACCACATCATGTCCACACTCTACCATTCTCTTGGCCTTTTCGAGCACAATATTGGCAACTTTTACATGTCGATCAGCCGGTTCATCAAAAGTAGAGGCAACTACTTCACCGTCTACATTTCTTTGCATATCGGTTACCTCTTCTGGTCTTTCATCGATCAAAAGAATCAATTGATAGACCTCTGGATGATTCGCTGCAATGGCATTGGCAATATCCTTAAGGAGCATAGTTTTACCTGTTTTGGGCTGTGAGACTATCATCCCTCTTTGGCCTTTTCCAAGTGGAGAGAACAGATCAATGATCCTAGTCGATATGTTACTTTCCTTTTCAGCTATGTTGAACTTTTCATCGGGAAAAAGAGGAGTGAGGTGTTCAAAGGAAACCCGATCTCTTACGACTTTAGGGTCTAAACCATTGATCTTATCAACTTTGATTAAAGGGAAGTATTTTTCGCCTTCTTTAGGGGGGCGGACGCTTCCCAATACAGTATCTCCTGTTTTTAGCCCAAACAATCTAATTTGGGATTGGGATACATATACATCGTCCGGAGAGGAAAGGTAATTAAAGTCGGAAGACCTAAGAAAACCATATCCTTCTTGCATCATTTCCAGAACACCTTCTGAATTAATGATGCCTTCAAATTCAAAATCGGGTTCGCGATAGCGATTTCGATTATCCCGATTGTGATTGACTTCATGATGCTCTTTTTTTCTTCTGGGATTGTTGTGTTTTCCGTTATAATTTTGTTTTTGTGGCTGCTCTTTTTTGTTGTCTTTTTGATTCTCCTTTTTATCCTCAGGTTTCCATTCTTTGTTCCCATTGTTCTTTTTTTTCGGATTCTCTTGTTGATTACCTCTAGCGTTAGCCTCAAGGGTTACTTTTTTGGGGGGGGGTGATCCATCTTCACTACCTGGGGCTGAGGCTACTGTATCAATGATCTGATAAATGAGTTCCATTTTTTTAAACCCTGCAATCTTTTTTAGACCAAGGGTCTTAGCAATTTCCTGTAATTCAGGAAGTTTTTTGCTTTTTAGCGTTGATATCTCGTACATCTTATGAGATTAAAGAAAATTTTGAAAAATAATTGAAAAAAGTATTTGAAAGTATTCGGGATATTTTTATTTCCCTCAACAATATTACAAATTTTATTTCTAAATTGGGATTTAATATAAAAAACTTAGCTATTTATAACTTTATCCATGATCCAAAGAATTCAAACAGTCTTTTTTTTACTGATATCAATTGTTTCTGTATTTGTTTTTTTTTTCATACCCCCCATGGATTTTTCAGATTCCGCTTTTCCGATTCCGTTTTTGTGGAAATCCTATCTTATATTTACTGCAGTCTTTGCATTTTTGAACCTATTGATGTTCAAGAATAGAAAAGCACAATTGATGATTAATCGCGTGCACTTTTTTATTCAAATTCTTGTATCAACTGGATTACTTTACTGTATGGTTAATACTTATGATTACAAGACATATTTACCTTATTTGCTAACTCCTTTGTTGGTTATAATTTTATTGAACTTGAGTAGCAGAGCTATTAGGAAGGATGAAGACTTGATTCGTTCTATTGATCGTTTACGTTAAGTGACCTTCGTTGGCACAACTCTATGGCTTCAAGATTTTCTATTTTTCCTTGATTTAGTTCAAATCTCAATAGTGTCCTCACCGTGTGAAATCCTTTGACACCACAAGCACCCGGATTCATGTGTAAAAGATTATTTTTACGATCCCGCATAACTTTGAGAATGTGGGAGTGACCACATACATATAGCTGTGGTTTTTCTTTCATTATGAGTTTTTTCACCTTTAGGTTATATCTTCCAGGATAGCCACCTATATGGGTCATCAAAACCTTTACACCTTCACAGGTGAAAATTTGATTTTCAGGAAACTGACTTCTCAATTCATGGCCATCGATATTGCCATAAACTCCCTTGAGTCTTTTTAGGGTTGAGATTCTTCCTGCAACAGCAGTAGATCCAATGTCTCCGGCATGCCAAACTTCATCTACACTATTGATGTATTTGAGTATTTTTTGATCCAAATGACCATGACTGTCTGAAAGCAGAAGAATTTTTTTCAAGATTATTTTTTAAAATATATATAAATATATTTCAATTTTACCTTTTTTAGAGTGCATCTGACTTGTTTCCTAAAACAATATATTTGTGGTATAAATGGAGTTGAAGAGATATTTTGTTGAGTTGGCTTATAATGGATCGGCATATCACGGTTGGCAGCGACAACCAAATGCAATAAGTGTTCAGCAGGCATTGGAAGAAGCATTGAGTAAGCTTATAAGTGAAACCATTTGTCTGGTAGGAGCGGGAAGAACTGACACTGGAGTCCATGCTCGACAGATGTTTGCCCATTTTGATACAGAACAAGATATCTCAAATCCAAAAGAACTTGTTTTTCTTTTAAATGGGTTTTTGAAAGATGATATTGCCATAAAAACGATCAGGAGAGTTCAACCAACTGCCCATGCCCGTTTTGATGCCACAGCCCGTGATTACGAATATCATGTGGCTATGAGCAAAGATCCCTTTTGTGCCCACTTACATTATTACCTTAAAAACAAACCCGATATTGATTTGATGAATCAAGCTGCAAAAACTCTTATTCTGAACAAAGATTTTCAATGTTTTTCAAGGTCAAATACCGATGTAAAAACTTTTCTTTGTGATATCAAAAAAGCAGAGTGGCGGCAAGAGGGCACTTCTTTGGTTTTTTACATCTGTGCGAATCGGTTTTTGAGAAATATGGTTCGTGCAATCGTAGGTACACTTTTAGAAATAGGTTTTAAAAAAAGAAAAGTGGAAGAAATGGGAAAGGTGATTAAAAGTAAAGAAAGAGGTAAGGCCGGATTCTCTGCACCCGCTCATGGACTTTACTTGAGTCGCATTGAGTACCCTCAAAACATTTTTCAAGACTGATGACAAAGGAAAAAGGAAATTTCTTCGATCTTAAATTGTTTTCAAAGTTGATGGTTTACGTAAAACCCTATAAGAAAATCTTTTACTTTGTAATGGCTTCTGCCATTCTATTGGCTAGCTTTTCATCGCTGACACCTTATTTATTAAAAATTACTATTGACGATTACATCCGTTTAAAGGATTACAATGGAATGGTTTTCTTGATCGGGTTGATGCTTATAGCACTTCTGTCTGAGGTTGTTTTTCAATTTTTGTTTGTCTTTTTTGCCAATTGGTTAGGGCAGAATGTTATTCGCGACTTAAGGGTGGTTTTGTTCCAGAAGATTGTTGGTTTTAAAATGGCCTATTTTGACCAATCAGCCGTTGGAAGACTGGTTACTCGAGCCGTGAACGATATAGAGACTATAGCGAGTATTTTTTCTCAAGGTTTGTTTATGATTATTGCCGATTTGCTAAAAATGACGTTGGTTATTGTCATTATGTTAATAATTGATTGGGAACTTTCTCTGATTGTATTTTCAATTCTCCCGGTCATTTTATATGCCACCAGACTCTTTCAGAAATCTATGAAATCAGCTTTTGAAGAAGTTCGACTTCAGGTAGCCAATCTTAACTCCTTTATTCAGGAAAGAATTACGGGTATGCAAATTGTGCAATTGTTTCATAGAGAAAAAATTGAATTCGATCATTTTGTCTTGATCAATGAAAAGCACAAAAAAGCTTGGTTGAAAACAGTTTGGTACAACTCAATTTTCTTTCCCATTGCTGAAATTTCCTCCTCCATTACACTAGGCTTGTTGGTATGGCATGGGGGATTGAATGTGGTTGCAGGGGGCTCCATATCTATGGGCACAATTTTTCTTTTTATCCAAATGTCACAAATGCTCTTTCGTCCTTTGCGCCATATTGCAGATAAGTTCAATACCCTTCAAATGGGAATGGTTGCTGCGGATCGTATTATTAAGATCATCAACACCGAAAGTCAAATCTCTGATCACGGAAATTTGGATCCTAAAAAAATTGAAGGAAAAATAACCATCAAAGATTTAAGATTTTCTTATGTTGCCGATGAAGAGGTCATTCGTGGGATTAATTTAAAAATCCAACCGGGAGAAAAAATTGCCATTGTGGGGGCAACAGGTGCTGGGAAATCTACTTTGATCAATCTCCTGTCACGTTTTTATGAATTTGAAAAAGGAAAGGTTTTCTTGGACGAACAGTCCATTACAGATTTTAAGCTCCAATCTTTGCGAAAACATGTAGGAATCGTCTTACAAGATGTGTTTTTGTTTGCGGATACTATTTATAATAACATTACGCTTTATAACCCTAATGTTACCCAAGCTATGGTTAATGAAGCGGCACAACAGATAGGTGTGCACAAATTTATAGAATCACTTCCGGGAGGCTATGACTACAATGTAAAAGAGCGAGGGGTGATTCTTTCCTCCGGACAGCGGCAATTGATAGCCTTTTTGAGGATTTATATTGCAAACCCAAGTGTGTTGATTTTGGATGAGGCTACCTCTTCGATTGATTCCCATTCAGAGGAATTGATCAAGAATGCAACGCTCAAAATCACATCTAACAAAACATCTATATTGATAGCACACCGCTTCTCTACTATTAAAAATGCCGATCGTATTGTAGTAATGGATTCAGGACGTATTGTAGAAATAGGTTCTCACAAAGAATTGTTGAACATCAAAAATGGTTATTACGCCCGGTTGTATAAAATTCAATTTCTGGAGTTAGCAGTTTGATCTAAATAGAAAGGTCTTCAGTTAACAGACGTCGAAGGTCTTCGATATTTTTAAAACTCCAAAACTCTCCGTCCTTGACGTAAGACATTTTTCCTGTTTGTTCAGAAATCACCAGTACCAATGCATCTGTTTTTTCACTGATCCCTATGGCCGCCCTGTGGCGAAGTCCAAACCTTTCTGGTATAGAAGTAGATTCTGAAACTGGAAGTACCACTCGAGTGGCTTTGATGAAATTGCTTTTTACGATAATAGCCCCATCGTGAAGGGGACTGTTCTTGAAAAATATGGTTTCCAGAATTTGAGGGCTGATTTCGATATTGGCTTCATCACCAGTGATCTTTATGAAGTCAAGATTATTTTCTCTCTCAAAAACTATGATTGCTCCTGTTTTTGCATTAGCCATTTTATTGCATGCACTCAACAAAGCCGTCAAATCAATTTTTAATGCCTCTTGGTCTTGATTTAGGAAATTGAAATAGCGGATGACGTTTCGCCTTGATGCAAAATTGGTTGATCCGATCAAGAGTAAAAATTTTCTTATTTCTTGCTGAAAGACGACGATGAGTGCAAAAAAACCAACGCTGATGAAGTTGCCTAATATATTACTTAAAACATCCAAGTTGAGGATATCTGTTAATTTCCAAATCACATAAAAAATAACGATACCAATAAAAATATTTATGGCAACCGTCCCTTTTACTAGTCGGTATGCGTAAAAAAGAAGTAAAGCAACCAAAAGAATATCAACAATATCGATGAATGTGAATTCTAGAAAATCAATTTTATTCAATGAGCCTATTTTTGTAAAATTAAAAAACTATTAGAGGGCTTGCAATAAATTTACACATTCTTTAGCTTCTTTGACATCATGAACTCTGAGAACATGAGCCCCCTTGTACAAGGCAAGGGTATTGAGCACTGTGGTCCCATTGAGTGCCTCATCAGACGAAACATTCAGTTTTTTGAATATCATAGATTTTCTCGACATCCCAACCAATAAAGGAAGTTCAAGGGTTTGGAACAAGTCTAAGTTCTTTATTAACTCATAGTTTTGCTCCAAAGTTTTTCCAAACCCAAAACCTGGATCTATGATCACATCATTTATTCCATTGGTGTATGCTTCTTGGACTCTTTCAGAAAAATAATAGAGGACTTCTTGAACAATATTTTTGTATTTCGGGTTTTTTTGCATGTCCTTTGGATTACCTAAAATATGCATCAGTACATAGGGTACATTGTATTTTCCAACAGTTTCCATCATAAGTGGATCGAATTGTCCCCCAGAAATGTCATTAATCATTGCAGCACCTCTCAAGATACACCCCTCTGCCACATCAGATCTATAGGTGTCGATTGAAAAATGGTGTTCTGGAAAATGTTCAATCAGTTTTTCTAGGATTGGGTAGAGTCTTCTTTTCTCATCTTGTTCACTGATTACTTCCGCGCCTGGTTTGGTACTACAAGCCCCTACGTCAGTATAAAAAGCCCCTTCATGAATCATTTTTTCCGTTTGCTCCAATGCTCGATCTAAAGCATTGAATCTTCCGCCATCATAAAACGAATCAGGCGTCAAATTTAGTATTCCCATTATTTGGGGCTTTTTAAGATCAATTAACTCTCCTTTAAGATTGATGGTCATACCAATAGCTTAAATTATTTTCAAACTTTTAATAATGCACTTTACATAGTAAAAAAAAATATCGAAATTTACGCTAAAGATAAATAAACCTATGACATCCACCCCTGAACAGTATAAAAGGGTAATGAAGAATTGCCAGTCTTTATTTTCAAAGAAGATGACGGATTACGGCAGTGCCTGGAGAATACTCCGCCTTTCTTCATTGACGGATCAAATTTTTATAAAAGCGCAACGAATTAGGGGTCTGCAAACTAATGCCACCCAAAAAGTTGATGAAGGTGAAGTTTCTGAATTTATTGGAATTATAAATTACTCAATAATTGCGTTGATCCAAATCGAGTTAGGGGTTTCCGAAACTCCTGATTTGAATTCGGAGGAAGCTTTGGATCATTTCGAAAAACAAGAGGCTGTGGTTTTTGAGTTGATGACGGCCAAAAATCACGATTATGGGGAGGCTTGGCGTGACATGCGGGTGAGCTCTCTTACTGATCTGATCTTACAAAAACTGATGCGCATCAAGCAAATAGAAGGAAATGATGGTAAAACTCTTGTTAGTGAAGGTATTAATGCTAATTATCAAGACATTGTTAACTATGCGGTTTTTGCTTTAATTCACCTCAAGGCTTTTAAAGAATAGATGTTAATGAAAGACTTATTTTCAAAATTTTTTTATGCTTTTTTAACCCTTTTTGGGGTCGTGAGCTTGGTGTTTTTCCTTTTTAATGTTTTACCAGGTGATCCTGCACAAATGATGATGGGTCAAAATGAAAGCCTTGAGCAATTGGAATTGGTCAAAAAAAAGTATGGATTTGACCTTCCTGTCTCAAGACAATATTTGCTTTATCTCAATGATTTGTCTCCTATATCAATGCATTCAAAGGATCAATCTAGTATCTCTTATTTATCCAAAGATAAATACAGTGCCTTTACTCTAATTCAAAACAAAAGTTACGTTTTGGTACTCAAATGGCCTTATTTAAGAACCTCTTATCAAAAAAGAGGGAAAAAAGTTTCTACTGTTATTGCTGAAACCTTTTCCAATACTTTTGTATTAGCAGTGGCTTCTATTTTCATCGCAATCTTTTTAGGAGTTTTATTGGGTGTTGTTGCCACGCTCCTCTACAATACATGGATTGATAGGTGGTTGCAATTTATCAGCACCATAGGCATGAGCGTTCCTTCATTTTTTAGTGCGATTCTTTTTTCTTGGTTTTTTGGGTTTTTATATCACGATTACACTGGACTAAATATGAGTGGAAGTCTTTACGAAATGGATGATTTTGGGGAAGGTAGTTTGTTACAATTAAAAAACTTAATTCTTCCTGCAGTGGTTCTGGGGATTCGTCCCATAGCCTTAATCATTCAGTTGATGCGCAGCAGCTTACTCGAAGTTTTATCACAAGAATACATCAAAACAGCCTATTCCAAGGGGTTATCAACCTTTCAAGTAATCTTCAATCATGGGATTAAAAACGCACTCAACCCTTTAGTTACTGTCATTTCCGGTTGGTTTGCATCCTTACTTGCAGGGGCTGTTTTTGTAGAGTATATCTTTGGATGGAAAGGGATGGGAAAGGAAATAGTAACCGCACTCAACACCCTCGACATTCCGGTTATTATAGGTATTGTCCTAACATTATCGAGTCTTTTTATTTTGATCAATTTAGCTGTAGATTTTCTCTACGCTCAGCTTGATCCAAAAGTTAAATTATGATAACCAAGTATAAATTATGAGAAAAAAAATTGTAGCCGGAAATTGGAAAATGAACAACAACAAAGGAGAGACAGCCGAGCTGATTCAAGCTCTTAAACCCTTGAGCTTTTCACCCGATATTAGGGTAATGATTGCGCCTGCCTTTACCCATTTGGCTCAAGCGGAAAAATTGACCCAAGGTGGACGTTTAGAAGTCTTGGCTCAAAACATGAATGCCTCAGATTCAGGAGCTTTTACAGGTGAGATTTCTGCTGGAATGCTCTATAGTATCGGGATAAATAAAGTCATTTTGGGTCATTCAGAACGCAGGGCCTATTATAACGAAACGGATTCTTCACTAAAGAAGAAAGTCGAAACAGCACTTACTCACAATATGGAAGTTGTTTTTTGCTTTGGCGAGGAACTGGAAGATCGCAAAGCAGGAAACTATTTTGAAGTAATTCAAACCCAATTGGAAACAGCTCTTTTTGATTTGACTCCTTCAGAGTGGTCTAAGATTATTTTGGCTTATGAACCTGTTTGGGCCATAGGGACAGGGGAAACGGCATCGCCACAACAGGCCCAAGAAATGCACGCTTTTATAAGAGGGCTCATCGCTTTAAAATACGATCAGGTGCTGGCTGATGATGTTTGTATTCTCTATGGAGGAAGTGTAAAACCGGCTAATGCATCGGCCATATTTTCTATGCGGGATGTTGATGGTGGATTGATTGGTGGTGCTGCACTTAAAGCAGAAGACTTTATGGCAATCATTCAATCGGTATAAATGGCGGTAGCCTACCTGGAAATTGAATTTAGTCTTAACCCAACAGAACCTTGGCGTGAGCTTATGATTTCTCAAATGATGAAGGATTTATATTTATACGTAATTTTGATAAAAACAACTGGGAAGCAGCCCATTTTGCCAAATCATGAGTACTGAGAAACCACAAATCGAAAAAGAAAATGAAGTAGATGTTCTAACTCAGAGGGAACGGGAGCATGAAATTATTCTTTACAACGATGATGTTAATACTTTTGATCACGTAATTAATACTTTGGTGGACTATTGTGGCCATACATATGAACAGGCGGAGCAATGCGCCTATATCGTTCATTTTTCTGGAAAATGTGTTGTAAAGACTGGTTCTTTTGAAGAATTGGAGCCCATATGTATTAAATTATTAGAAGCCAAACTATCAGCTGAAATTCACTAATTTTTTGTTTACCATTTTTTTATTTTTTTTATAACAAAATAAAACACGAAATTTACAATATGAACAATATAGCCCTATTTATTTCTCTCGTTTTTTTTGTTAAACATGCTGCTTGCCAAAATGATAATTTTATGGATCAAACTATCTATCAATTTAAAGTCAAAGATATTACAGGTAAAATCTTTGATTTCGAAACTTTAAGAGGAAAGAAAATTATGATTGTCAATACAGCCTCTAAGTGTGGTTTAACTGGTCAATATAAAGGACTTCAGAAGCTTTACGATAGTTATAAAGAGAATGGTTTTATAATTATTGGATTTCCTGCCAATGATTTTTTATGGCAAGAGCCAGGCAGCGATAAAGAGATCGCTTTGTTTTGTGAAGAAAATTATGGGGTCACCTTTCCAATGATGAGTAAGATATCGGTCAGAGGGAGTGAAATACACCCATTGTATCAATTTCTAACACAAATTAGTAAGAACGGAATAAAAAGTTCAAGTGTTTCCTGGAATTTTCAAAAATACTTAATTGGCATAGATGGCAAGCTTAAAAAAATTATTCCACCTAGGACAACTCCAATGAGTAAAGAAGTGATCGACTGGTTAGAAGAAGATGTAATGGCCATTAATTAGTATCTGTGAAATTAGATCTTTTAGCGTTTGGTGCCCATCCAGATGATGTTGAGCTGGGTTGTGGTGGTACTATAGCCAAAGCCGTTGCTGAAGGGAAAAAAGTTGGCATAATTGATCTTACTCAAGGGGAAATGGGCACGAGAGGAACGCCTCAACTAAGGGTAGAAGAATCCCAGACTGCTGCTGATATCTTAGGTGTGAGCTTTAGAGAAAATCTTAATTTTAAAGATGCCTTTATTTTTAATGATGAAAATCATCAAATGGATGTAATCGCTGTATTACGAAAATACCAACCCAAAGTTGTTTTATGTAATGCTGTTAGAGATCGTCATACCGATCATAGTAAAGCCTCGGATTTGGTTCTCCACGCCTGTTTTTTAAGTGGATTAAAGCGTATTGAAACATATGGCCACCAAGGTGAAATGCAGAAAGCCTATAGGCCAAAACACGTTTTTCACTATATACAGTGGGAAGAACTCAGTCCTGATTTTGTAGTAGACATATCTAGATTTTTACCCAAAAAGATGGAAGCCATTCGCGCTTTTAAAAGTCAGTTCTATGATAATAATGATGAAGGAGAACAAACCCCTATAAGTTCTCTTAACTTTTTGGAAAGTGTTGAATCACGTGCCAAAAATATGGGAAGATTGATATATAAAGATGCTGCAGAAGGCTTTACGACAGATCGGCTCCTTGGGGTAGAAAATTTTGACAGCTTAATCTAAATTATATTAAAAAGTCATTAAATTTGAATCCGATTATGGTGGTTGTAGCTCAGCTGGTTAGAGCGCTAGATTGTGGTTCTAGAGGTCGCCGGTTCGAAACCGGTCTTCCACCCAATTAAAAAGGGTTGCTTATTGCACCCTTTTTTTTATTTGTAATAAGCAAGGTATTGAATCACATCAATTTACCTTCCATTTTTATCGATGTTTAAATTTTTTTTCTTTGAATTGAGTCTAATACGATCTTCCATATTAGCCAGTTCCCACAAGGTGTGAAAAATAAAACGGGCTCTTTTGGTGAGAAGTGGATAATTGATTTTTTCCACGGTATCGGTTGGGAGGTGATAATCCTCGTGTGTACCACTAAAATAGAATATAACAGGGATATCGTTTTTAGCAAAATTATAATGGTCGGAACGATAGTAATATTCGTTGGCATAATATCTACCCCTTTCATAAACCTTAAGCAGTGGGTCATTATAACGAAAATCAAGATCTAAGTTAGAATATCTTTTGTTAATCGATATGGAAATGTCATGAAGGTCTTGTGAGAGGATATCAGATCCTATTAGATATAAATATTCTTCGTCACTTTCGTGAAGTAAATCATTTCGTCCAATCATATCAATATTTAAATTCACAATGGTTTGTGCCATAGGGTAGAGTGGATTTTCAGTATAATATGCCGAACCTAAAAGACCTTCTTCTTCACCGGTGACATGTAAAAAAACAATCGATCTCTTGGGTCTAAAACCATTTTCTAATCCAATTTGAAGCGCCTCTGCTATTTCAAGCATTGTAACAGTTCCTGACCCATCATCATCGGCACCATTATTAATTTGCCCTCCTTCGATTCCAATATGATCAAGGTGAGAAGTCAAAATGATGTATTCATCAGGAAATTCACTTCCCTCAATTATAGCGGCAACATTTTCTGTTGAGACCATTTTACCATCAACTTTCAAAGTCATCTCTTGAAAATAATTATTGGTCCCTTGAGCTGCCTGGATGTTTAAATTCATATAGTGGTATCTCAAAAAATCTACGGCAATTTTTTGACCTTTGCTGCCTGTTTTTCTTCCTTCAAAGTAATCGGAGGCATATATGTAGAGGAGTTCCATGAGTTCCTGCTTTGTAATGGTTTGGGCAAAATCAGTGATGTGATTTTCTTGTCCTCTGAGAGTTAAGCTAAGGGAAATTAGTAAAATGAATAAAAAACGAATCACGTTAATGATTTTTGATTCTGAGTGATTTGTAGGTTGATACCATCCCAAAGTTCAATTCTCTTTAAGAGGGCAGATTTGGAGGCGGAAATAGCCTCTTTCCATTTAAGTGGGTCTGTACCGCAAAGGTTTTTAATCATATCGAGAGCCATGGGGCCATGAGAATCTCCGTCGACCTCTATATGTCTCTCGAAATAATAGATGATCTGATCAAATTTGTGCTCTTTTTCTCGATTCATTCTTTTGATCATCGAGATGAACATATCGGGGATTAAATCTTCTCTTCCAAAAGTGAAAACCGCAGCGATTTTGTGGATTTTACCTTCTTCAATGATACGGAATGTGAAATTCAAAAAATCGACCACGTGTAAAGGTAGTCCTACACGATCTATAGTATCAAAAAGATCATTTCCCTCTCTTAGCTGAGATAATAGTTTTTCAATGTCATTGGTTTCGGCATCTATCTGTTTCATAGCATTAAGGTACATTTCGAAATGACTGACCGAATTTCCATCCTTGTCCAAATCGGTTTCCTCCCCCCAAACGATCTCATTGATCAGCCTGGCGGCAGAATTATTGGCAGGCGGTTGCCAGGGTAAGGTGGTGCTAGTTAGATCCAATTGTAACTTTTTGACTAATGACATGAAATCCCATACGGCGTATACATGAGATTCCATAAATTGTCTCAAACTGTAAATCGAGTTAATGTTTTCGTAAAGAGAATGGGTCATCAGTTGATCTCTTTGTTCTGAGATTTCTGCTTTTAATTTATCAATCATTTATCAGCTTCATTTTCATATGCTAAATTAATTATAAATCGTTACACTAATTATATTAAATTCTACTATATTTCTTTTCAGCTAAAATTTAGTATAAACACATGATCAGCGATGCAAAAGATAAATCTAACATCATTTTTTTTGATGGAGTTTGTAATCTGTGTAATTTTTGGGTAAAGTATTTAATTAGGAATGATCCAGACGGTATTTTTTATTTCTCAAACCTTCAATCTGAGTTTGCTAATAATTTCCTAACTCAAAACAATATCGACTCTAATTTTGAAACAATTATTTTTTTTACTGAGGAAAGGTTTCTCAAAGAATCAGATGCTGTAGTATATATTTTATTCAAAATAGGTGGATTCAACAGATTCCTGTCGAGAATAATCAAACCACTACCGATCAAATTCAGAGATGGCCTATACAAGTTTGTTTCAAGAAATAGGTATCGACTTTTCGGAAAGAAAGGACATTGTATGGTGCCAAATGAAAGCATAAAAAAAAGATTCCTTTAAAATCAAATGTTTTTTTTAATAGAATATTTTTAAAGCTTTTTATTATTATCTAAAGTAAGTCAGACACAACGAATCAAAAAAAATCAAATCCTTTTCTTCAAAATCAACACAAACCTTACTATTTCTTTTGTAAGGTTTTTTTGAAAAAAAATGGCATGGAAGATTTTCAAGTGTTCCTTTTATTTTATAGATATTACCCTCAAAATAGCTTTTTTCAACCAAAACGCTGTAATTAGAATTATCAACTACTCTTAAATTTTCGGGTCTTATAAATTTAACTTCTTGATCAAAAGTTATTTGATTTACATCGCCAAGAATTTTTGCACAATAACAGTTAGCCGGCTCACAATATATTTTAATTGGATCAGCATATTGTTGAATTATTCCCGCCTTAAAAACAAGAATGCGATCAGATATATTTAGTGCGTATTTAATATCGTGGGTAACTAAAATAGTTGTTGTTTTTGTGTGCCTTATTATCTTATAAACCTCATCAATTATTGACTCTTTTATTGAATTATCTAGGTTGCTGAAAGGTTCATCCATCAACAATAAGTCAGGTTCTCTTATTAAAGATCTTGCAATGCAAGCTCTCTGCTGCTCACCCCCAGATAGCTGGTGTGGGTACCTGGACTGAAGATTCTCAAGATTAGTTAAATTCAACATATAAGATAAATTTTTCTCGTAAATAGAATCTAGATTAAATATTATATTTTCTTTTAAATTAAGGTGAGGAAATAATGGGTAATCCTGGAATATGTAAGCAATTTTTCTTTTCTGAGGTTTAACATAAGTTGATTTGTCATTTAATACCTTATTATTTAATATTATTTGTCCATCATTTATTTTTTCAAGACCTGACAAACATTTTAGAAAAGTTGTTTTTCCACAACCGCTTTCACCAATAAATGATATTATTTCTCCTTTGTTAACTGAAAAATTTATTTTTTTAATTAATTGAATGTTTGGGTTGTAATATTTAATTAAATCTTTAACCTCAAGATACATAGTTGTTTTTGTAAATGAATTTTTTGAGAATAATTAACATTGAGGCTCCAATTAATATAATTACTAAAGAGTAAATACTAGATTTAACCAACATTTCTTCAATTGCGAATTCATATGTTTGGGTAGCAAGTGTATCAAAATTAAAAGGTCTTAATATTAGTGTAATTGGCAACTCTTTCATTAGGTCAACGAAAGTAATAATAAATGCAATAATCATAGCACTTATATTTATTGGAAAAAAAACCTTACTAAACAGCTTTAGGAAGTTAAGCCCTAAAATTTTTCCTGTTTCATCATAGGATTTTGGATGTTTTTCTAAACTTGATTTAATTGGGGACTTACCTACAGCTAGAAACCTAATAACTAAAGCATAAACAAGAGTGAAAAAAGTTCCAATTAAATAAACACTATTTAAATAATTATTAATTGATGTAAAAAGAATAATTAAACCAAGCCCAACAACAGCGCCGGGTATTGCATACCCTAATGAGATTAAACTATTTATTACCTCAGTAACTCTACTTCTAGATAATCTCTCACAATATTGAAAAAAAGTAGCTAAAAAAACTATCAAAAAAGCAGATAAAAAGGATATGAAGATTGAGTTTAAGGTCAACTCAAATAAATGTAAAATATTTGTTGTTTTTATTGCCATAATTGAGTTGTTTAAAATGTGCAAGAAGGGAACAATAAAACCAAATAAAAATGGAATTATACAGATTGTATGTGCGGTAAATAATTTTCCTTTATCTAGCTTAATTAAGCAGTTGCTTTTCGTATTTATTTTGTAATGAAATTTTGTTTTTTTTGTTGAAATTTTTTCAATCCGTAATAGTATAAAAACTATTACCAATAGAATTGAAGCTAATTGAATTGATGTTGTAACATCTCCAAATGAAAACCATGACTTGAAAATCCCTGTAGTAAATGTGTTTACACCAAAATATTTCACTGCTCCATATTCGTTTAATACTTCCATAATTACGAGAAAAAGTCCAGATAAAATAGCTGGACGAGAAAGAGGTAAAATTATTTTGTAGAAAATTTTAAATGAGGATAAACCAAGGTTCCTTGACAAATTAAAATAAGCAGAACCGATTAGGCTGAATGATATCCTCGATACTGAATAAACGTATGGTGACAATGCAAAGCCTAGAAGTAATGAAAGAATTTCAATTTGTAAATAATCCTTGTTGAAAAAAGGGTAAATGTATGGCAGCTCATTTCTCAAAAAACTCTGAATAGGTCCAGTAAAGCTTAGAATGTCGCTGTATGTAAATGCCATTATATAGGAGGGAATTGCGAGCGGTAAGAAAAGAACTACATCGTAAAAATTCCTGAGTGGAAACTTGTATAAACTAATATACCAAGCGGGAAAAATTCCAAGAACTAATGAAAAAAAAGAGGTAAGAAATATCAGATATATAGTGGACAGGGAATACTCTACGACTAAAGTATTCCATATATAATCAAAAGTATTTTCACCCTCTTGAAAAAAATTTTTGAAAAAAACTGATAAGATGGGTAATAGTATAAGAAAAGAGATTAGTATACTAACTAAAATCCACCGCTTATTCTCATACTTATTAAAAAAATTATTATTTCCAACCAGATTTATCAAGAATTTTTATTGCTTGTTCTCTATATTTTCCGAGTAAGTTCAAATCTAATGAATCTCTTCTGAATACCCCCCAACTTTGAATAATTTTAGGTGGTTTAACTGATGGATTGACTGGATATTCGAAGCTCGTATTAACATATAAATTTTGTGCCTCCTGACTAGTTAAATACTCAATTAATTTATAGGCGTTTTCTTTATTTGGGGAGTGTTTTGTTAATCCAATACCAGATATATTAATGTGGCTTCCATTTTCATTTTTTCCCTGATTTGGAAAAAATACAGATACGGATTTACCTGCATTTAGTTCCTCTTCGTTTGAAGATGAGAGCAAAAGCCCAATGTAATATGAATTTACAATTGCAATATCTCCTTGACCTGATGCAATTGCTTTCACCTGGTCTCTATCACTTCCTTTAGGATTCCTTGAAAAATTTTTTACTATACCTGAAGCCCATTTTTTTGCAAATTTTTCCCCGTGGTTAGCAACAATAGAGGACATTAAGGCTTGATTATATGCATTTGATGAAGATCTAACTAAAATTCTATTCCTCCATTTTTCATTTACTAAATCCTCATATGTTGAAAGATCTTTTTCCTTAACTCTGTCATTATTGTAAACTATTATTCTTGCCCGAAAAGTTATAGGAACCCAAAAATTATTTTTATC
>MDSV01101200.1_pt1 | contig 33868 bp, 33 predicted proteins | sample 810851 | NCBI WGS metagenome assembly MDSV01 (sample SAMN05326640, study PRJNA326480) | marine metagenome | isolation source: seawater | place: Atlantic Ocean: North East | collected 2012 | reverse complement strand
CTTGCTTCTCAAGATTTAAGAAAAAGATGGAAAATGAAACAAGAAAAATTAAGTCCAAACTATACATGTAAAGTGAATGAAATAATAAAGGTGAAATGAAAAAAAATAAAATTAGTTTTTTGAAACCAAAAAAAGGAGATTCATTAGGACAATGGTTAGTTGAGCAGGGAATTTCTGCAGGTTTTCCATCACCAGCAGATGATTTTAAAGAAACAAGAATTAGCTTAGATAGAGAATTAGTAAAAAATAAGGAAGCAACATTTTACGCAAGAGTTAGTGGAGATTCAATGATTGGTGCAGGTCTTGATGATGGAGATTTACTAGTTATAGATAGATCATTAAGTCCAGAAAATGGAAAAATTGCTGTTTGCTTTATAGACGGAGACTTTACAGTTAAAAGGATTATTAGAGAAAAGGGTAAATTATACTTAAAAGCGGAAAACAAAAAATATAAGTCAATAGAACTTAAAGAAGAAAATGAATTAATTATATGGGGAGTTGTTGAATATGTAATAAAAAAGATTTAGAACTTACGAGTTGGTAAATCTTTAAAACACTTTTCGTAAAGTTTTGAATTGGGAGATAAAATAACCCAAGCAGTTAAAAAAATTAATTTTAAGTCTAAAAAAAAAGAACAATTCTTCTGATACCAAATCTCTAGCTCTCCTTTGTATGGAGCAATAACTCTTTTATAAAATTCGTGAGGGTCTTCATTTTTTATGGCTGAAATAATAGATTCTTCATCTCTAAAAATAATTGAACCAATCCCTGTTAGACCAGGTTTTACGTTGTATATTTTTGATTGAATTTCCTTACTGTAAGCTTCAAAAGTTTTAGCTACTAAAGGTCTAGGTCCTACCAAACTTATGTCACTTTTAAGAATATTAATAATTTGAGGAAGCTCATTAATTTTGGTTTTACGTAAAAAACTCCCAATTTTAGTTACTCTTGGATCATTTCTAAGAGTAATACTTCCAGACCCAATATTCATTGAATTTTTAAGCATTGTAGCAAACTTCCAAATCTTAAATTTTGAATTTTTAAATCCAATACGTTCTTGAAAATAAAAAACTTCTCCTTCAGCGGAAAATCGTAGAATAATAATAATGGGTAAAAAAACTGGTAATAAGATTATGAGTGTTATTAAGCTAACAAAAACATCCAATAAGCGTTTAAAAAAATTATACATACTTTACATTTTCTGATCTAAATGTTTGCCGGTTTCAATATGTTCAAAATTTGGGACATGTTTTTTTATAACTGCAATAATATCTGACTTAGCTAAATCAGGATTGGCAAATACATTTTGAAAATCAGCCTCTATATCTTCAAAAGAAATTTTAACATCTTTACTATTTATAAATCCTAAGGAATTATATTTATTAATATCATAATCTTCCTCTTCTGTATAGAACTCTTCGTATGTTTTTTCACCAGATGTGTCTGTTTTAAAAAAATAGATTGGATATTTATTAGGATACATTTCAAAATTAAATTCTTTCGCCTCTTTTTCTGATTTAAGTAACTGAGGCTCAAATTTGTTCTGTTTTAGGAAATCTAAAGCAATATCCTTAAAGTAGATTTGATCTTTGTGAAAATCTAATTTTGGAAAGAAAATATTTCCTGAATCAGCTAAAAATGTAGCTAACAAGCATATTTGACCAGATTGTTCTGGTGTTACAAAAAACCGTTTAATGTCTGATGGACAAGAAAGTGGTTGTTTTTTATTTATTCTGTAGGTAAACCCATCTAATAAACTTCCATTTGAAAAAGCTACATTAGCGAATCTAGCAGTTGATACTCTGAATTGATTTTTTTTTGAAATAATTAACTTTTCCATTATAGCTTTAGATGCACCCATTACATTAACAGGGTTTGCAGCTTTATCAGTTGATACACTAAAAAAGTATTTAGGTGGTCGTTTAGAACATAATTCTAAAATTTTAATTGCACCAAAGACATTGTTTCTTATCAATGCCTCAATAGAAATTTTATCTTTTTCAGATCTTACATGCTTGTGAGCAGAAAAATTTGCTACCAAATCAAAATTATCGGAGTAAAAAATTTTATCAAATATATTGCTCAACATATCAACCGGGTATGTAATGTATTCTGGATTATAGTCCATCAATTTGGAACTTCTAAGATCACGAGTTAATTCAGTCAATCCATTTTCATTTATATCAACAACAACTAATTTTACAGGCTTAAATTTAAGTAGACATTTAATATAATTTGAGCCTATTGTTCCTGCTCCACCAATAACAAGAACTTTTAGAGATGGTGATACTGTAAGCTTACTTAATTCACTATCAAAAGATATTTTTATGAATTCTTTATTTATCATTTTAATTAGTTAAAATAAATCTTTAACCTCATTTATAGTCTTCAAAATGCCTTTTTCTAAGCTAATAGATGGTTTCCATCCAAGATTGTTAATTTTTGAAACATCTAAAAGTTTTCTGGGTGTTCCATCAGGCTTAGTCTTATCAAATTTAATTTTACAATTATAGTTTGCAATATCCATGATAAGTAATGCTAGTTCTTTAATTGTCAAATCAATTCCAGATCCAATATTAACTGGTGAATAATCATTATAGTTATTCATCAAAAAAATACATGCATCAGCTAAATCATCAACATGTAGAAACTCTCTTTTAGGAGATCCAGTTCCCCAAAGTATAATTTCATCTAATTTATTTTTTTTTGCTTCTAAGACTTTTCTAATTAATGAGGGTAAAACATGAGAGTTTTTAGGATGATAATTGTCATTTGTTCCATATAAATTTGTAGGCATAACTGAAATGAAGTTAGATCCATATTGATTTCTATATGAATCACACATTTCAATACCAGAGATCTTAGCTAATGCATATGGTTGATTTGTTTTTTCTAATTTTCCATTCAGAATTTCATTTTCCTTTATAGGTTGATTAGCAAATTTTGGATATATACATGATGAACCAAGAAAAAGTAATTTCTTTACACCATACAAGTGACTTGAATTTATAATATTACACTGAATCATAATGTTGTCATAAATAAAATCAGCTCTGTATTTATTATTAGCATATATACCACCAACTTTAGCTGCAGCTAAAAAAACATACTCAGGCTTAACTTTATTAAAAAAATCATCCACACTTTTTTGATTTCTTAAATCTAATTTATTTGATGATTCAGTGATAATATTTTTAAAATTTAAATCTTTAAATTTTCTACACAAGGCAGAACCTACCATTCCATTATGTCCAGCTATAAAAATTTTTGATTTTTTATACATTGATTAATTCTTTGCAATTTTTAAATCTTCTCTGATCATTTCTTTGACAAGTGCTTGCAAATCATAATTAGGTTTCCATCCTAAGATTTCATTTGCTTTTTTAGGATTACCAATTAATAATTCAACCTCACTAGGTCTATAATATTTAGGGTCAACTTGAACAACAACTTTACCCTCTTTTAAATCGTATATCGAACTGCTTTTAACAATACCTTTTTCATTAACCCCAGTTCCTGTAAATTCAATTTTAATTCCTAGTTCATCAAAACACATTATTAAAAAATCTCTAATTGAAGTTGTAATTCCTGTTGCTAAAACAAAATCTTGTGGCTTATCAATTTGTAACATTAAATACATTCCATAAACATAATCCTTTGCATGACCCCAATCTCTTTTTGCATCCAAATTTCCTAAAAAAATACAATCAGAGAGGCCTTTAGCAATTTTTGTTAATCCTAATGTAATTTTTCTAGTAACAAAAGTTTCACCTCTTAATGGTGATTCATGATTGAATAATATTCCATTACAAGCAAACATATCATAAGCTTCTCTATAGTTGACAGTTATCCAATATGCATATAATTTTGCCACACCATATGGTGATCTAGGATAAAAAGGAGTTTTTTCTGATTGTGGAACCTCTTGAACTAAACCATACAATTCAGAGGTTGAAGCTTGATAAATTCTAGTTTTTTTTGACATTCCCAATAGCCTAACTGCTTCAAGAATTCTTAAAGTACCTAAAGCATCAACATTGGCTGTATATTCAGGTTCTTCAAAGCTTACTTTTACATGACTCATTGCTCCCAAATTATATATTTCATCAGGTTGAATATCCTGAATTATCTTGGTTATATTAAGACTATCTGTTAAATCTCCGTAATGTAAAATTAGATTTCTATTCTCAAGATGAGGATCTTGATATATATGATCTATTCTTTGCGTATTAAATAAAGAGCTCCTTCTTTTAATTCCATGAACCTCATAATTTTTTTGAAGTAACAATTCTGCTAAATATGCTCCATCTTGACCTGTAATTCCAGTTATTAATGCTTTTTTCATTTATTATTTATTCGTGTTTAAAATTATTTCACTACCAAAACTATCAAATTTAAAATTCACCTCTTTTAAATTTGATAATTTATTTCTTATTTGATCATGGTATTTAGGATTTGCAATGAACATAACAAAGCCTCCACTTCCTGCTCCTAATAGCTTACCTCCTGCAGCCCCATTATTTTTAGCTATCGAGTAAATTTCTTCAATTATTGGATTGGTTATTTTATCAACTAAACTTTTTTTAAGATTCCAATTTTCATCTAAAATTTTACCTAAATTTTTTATATCATTATTTTCAACTTCATTTTTAAAAACATAACATAAATCAACCATTTTATCAAGAATTTTAGTTTTTGTATCAGAGTTTTTAATGTAATTTGATTGCTGAACTAAAATACTGCTAGCTTTTCTAGTAATTCCTGTGAAGAAAACTATTATATTTTTCTCAAATTCATCGATAAATTCAATATCTGCATTTAAAGGATTAACATCAACAGAACCATTTTGATTGAATTCAATTAAATTTAAACCTCCAAATGAAGCTGCGTATTGATCTTGTTTGCCGATTTTTTCACCGCATCTAATAATCTCAATATTACATGCTTGTTCAGCCAACATGGATTTTGTAGGGTTAATATTTTTATACGCATACAAGGCATTTAAAAGCCCAACAGTAAAAGAACTAGAGGATCCAAGACCTGAACCCTTGGAAGGAATATCTGCCATTGAAGAAATTTCAAGTCCATTTTTAATTTCAAGAAAATCTAAAGTCTCCCTAAATAATGGATGCTCAATATCCTTAATATGAGTAACATCCTCTGTTTTACTATAACTTAATCGGAAGTTATTATCAAATTTTGGATGTAATGCTATATAAACATATTTCTTAATAGATGTTGAAATAACCGCACCTTTATTTTTTATATAATATGCTGGTAAATCACTACCTCCGCCAATGAAACTCATTCTCAATGGTGTTTTACTTACTATCATAAATTATTATTTTCAAATTAAAACTTAATTATCATTTTCAATTATAAATTTTATTGCTGAATATAGATCATCCATTATAAAATCTGGTTTTACATCATATTTATTATCACTGCCAAAATAACCTGTTTTTACTAGAATTGTATTTAATGAACTTCTTTTTCCAGCCAGAATATCTGATGTTCTATCTCCAATCATCCATGAACTTTTAACATCAATTTTTAAGTCTTTAATCGATTTTTCAAATAATTCTGTTTTAGGCTTTCTACAATTACAATTAATTTTTAGCTCTTTAACTTCACCATCAAAGCCAGAATCAGGATGGTGAGGACAAAAATAAATTTTGTCAACATATGCATTATTATAACTCAAAACTTTCTCCATCTTAGAATGAATATTATCTAAACCTTCAAATGAAAGTTCTCCTCTAGCTATTACAGGCTGATTGGTAATAACAATTGCTAAGTAACCATTTTGATTTAATAAAGAAATTCCCTTTGCAGAATTTTCAATTAACTTGAATTTAGACAAATCATTTAAATGATCAACTTCTTTATTAATTGTTCCGTCTCTATCAATAAATACAGCTTTCCTTAAACCAGCTAACGAAAGTTTATTGTGAAGATTATTTTTAATGTGATTATTTACCTTAATTATTCTATCAGGTGTACCAGCATCTTTAATATATTCTTGTGAAACATAACCTTTTATCTTCATTTTATTTTGAAGCATTTTTGGCAAAAAATCTTTAGCTATATCAAATTTTTTTCTTTTTAGTTTAACATAATTTAATTTTTTTTTATTAAAAAAATACATTGCAGCATTTACCAGGTTTCTGGTTAACAATGATTCTTTATGGGGGTATGAGAATATTTTTTCTACATAATCATTTTTGTCAATTTTAACTAAATCCGAATCATATGGGTGGTCATTAGGATGTAAAAAAACTGTTGAATCTGCTCTATGTTTTAAATGAAATTCATAAAAAAAATTTAAGTCAATTTTAAAAAATGTATCACCATAGATTACCAAAAAATTTTCATTCATTAGATGTAACGAATTTATCATTGCACCACCAGTTCCTAAAGGGACATCCTCTCTCACAAATTCAAATTCTAAATTATATTTTTTACCATCACCCAGAAAATCTATAATTTGATTAGCCTTATGATGAACGAGTATTAATATTTTTTTAAAACCATAAGTTTTACATTGATTTATTTGATATTCAATCAATGGTTGTTTACCAACAGGTAGCAAAGGCTTTGGAATATCATGATATACTTTAGAAAGTCTAGTTCCAAAACCGCCAGCTAAAATCATTACATCACATTTGTTTGAATTTTTTTTTCAATATTTTAATTGCTTAATTTTTTTAATTATTCTCAAAATAAAAAAATACCATGGAATTGGGAGATTATTTAATTGCCAACATTTAATTATTTCTTTATTTTGAAAAAATAAATGCTTTGTAGTTGTTGATATTCCTCCCTCTCTCATCTTAACAATGGTTTCATTAATATATTTAGATAAAATATTTTTTTTCTTTAATAACCTTAATAGAAACTCGTAGTCTGCGGCTATTTTAAAATTTGTATTAAACTTATTTTTAAAATATATTTCTTTTTTTATAAAAACTGAAGGATGAGGAGGAATATTACCGTGTTCAAAAAAATTTTTATAATATGTTTTTGATTTCCAAAATCTTGTAACTTTTTTTGTGTATGAATTAAAAAAAATAATATTTCCATATAAAATTTTTAATTTTTTATCTGCGATAAAATATTTTACTACATTTTTAATTGTGTTATTTGAATAAAATAAATCATCTGAATTTAATATTCCTATTACATCTCCAGTTGCCTCAGAAACTCCTTTATTCATAGCATGATAAATTCCATTATCTTTTTCTGAAATTAATAAATCAACTCTATTACCAAATTTTTTAATTATTTTAAGAGTGTTATCTGTTGATTTTCCATCGATTATAATGTATTCAATATTAGAATATGTTTGACAAATTACAGAATTAATTGTTTCCTCAATAGTTAATCCACTGTTGAAGCATACTGTAATAATGGATACTTTCATTATTTCTCTAAAATGTAGTTGCCTAATACTAACATATCCATATCTGTTCTAAGATAACAATCAATTGCTTCATGAGGTATGTTTACGACAGGCTCATTTTCATTAAAGGATGTGTTAATTAATATTGGAATACCTGTTATATTATGAAATTCCTTAATTAAACTATAATATCTTGGTCTGAGTTCTTTTTTAACTGATTGTAATCTACCACTGCCATCAACATGAGTAACAGCTGGAATAAATTTTTGCTTTTCCTTTCTAATTGAAAGGACTCTTTCCATGAATGGAGTAAATTGATAATTTTCAAAATATTCTTCCCCAAATTCTTCTAAAATACTGGGAGCAAATGGTCTAAATGATTCTCTTTTTTTAATTTTTTCATTTAAAAGTTGTTGAGCCTTAGAGTTTCTTGGGTCTGCTAAAATTGATCTACTTCCTAGTGCCCTTGGACCAAATTCTGCTTTGCCATCAAAAAAACCAATAACTTTATTATTAGAAATTGATTTTGCTACATATTTGAATAAATCATTATCATCTAAAAATTTATAATTTAAATTTAAATTTTCAATTATCTCTTTAATTTCATTATTAGTAAATGATATTCCAAGATTAGCATCATATAGAGGGTCAACTCTTTCTCTTTCAAGATTATGAAAAAAATGGTATTGTGCTGCCCCCATAGAAATTCCAGCATCATGACCTGCACTTGGAATATAAATATCATTAACAGATGTATTGCTTAATATTTTACCATTAGCTACGCTATTTTGAGCAACACCTCCAGCTATACATAAATTTTTAATACCTGTCTTTTTATATGCTCTTTCGATTATTTCAAAAATTAATTCTTCAGTTCTTCTTTGTAAACTTGATGCAATATTTTTGTGTTTATGAGTAATTTCATTATTTTTTAATCTTTTATCTCCAAATAAATTTTTAAAATTCTTTTCATCAAAAAGTGAACTCACAACGGGTTTATTATCATCGTATGAGACAGTTCCATTATTTAGATTAAAAAAATTAGAGTTCCACTCCAAAATATTTTTTTTTCCGGTCCAAATAATCGATCGCATTTCATTAATAAATTTAGGTGATCCATAGGGTGACAATCCCATTACCTTATACTCATCACCATAATATGGAAAACCTAAAAATTGTGTAAAAGACGTATAAAATAAGCCTAAACTAACAGGAAAATCTTGTGATTCTAAAACTTCAATTTTATTTCCATATCCTTTTCCAATCATTATTGTAGAGAAATCTCCAGATCCATCAATAGAAATTAATGTTGATTCCTTAAACGGACTTGAGTAAAATGCTGATGCTAAATGTGACCTATGATGCTCAACAAATTGTATTTCAGGGCAATAACCAAAATAATTAGTAATTTTTTTATTTAAAGTAGTTATATCATTTCTATTAACTAATCTTTGTTTTAACAATGATGTCGAAGATTTAAAGTTTTTAAGTAAATATTTAATTTTATTTAATACTTTAGATTTTGGATCTCTTCCAATACAAATACATGTAATATCTTTCATAGTTAAATTTTGAGATCTTAAACAAAATTCCATTGATCTAATTGGTAAACCAGCCCAATGTTTTATTCTTGTAAATCTTTCTTCTTCAGTTGCACAAACAACTTTTCCATTAATTAGTAATGAGGCAGAGCTGTCAGCATGATAGGCATTAATTCCTAAAATATTCATCAATTAATTTTTATATTATAATTACAAAGTGATTTCATTATCATATGTCCAATAATTAAATGAAAATCTTCACATAATTGCATATCAAAGCTTGGTACCAATACATAGTTAGAAACTATTGACTTTAATTTACCTCCATCATATCCTAAAATTCCAAAAGATTTAGCTTTGATTTTATTAGCATAGTTTACTGCTTCTATAACATTTTGTGAGTTTCCACTTCCACTTATAACAACTAATAAGTCTTCCTTATTCATCAAAGATTTTAGTTGTCCAGAAAAAACCTCATCATATGAAATATCATTTGCATATGCAGTAACTAAACCTATATTATCACACAAAGAATAACCTTGAAATTTTTCGCCAGTCTCTAGATTAACCATTTTATTCCAATCTGTTATGTAGTGAGATGCTGTACTAGCACTTCCACCATTACCGCACGTAAATATTTTATTACCATTTTTAAAATTATTTTTTATATTTTCAATTAAATTTTCTACTTGATGATTTTGTATTAACTTGGTGAGTCTATTTAACTCATTAAAATAATTTGAAACACTAAATTTTTTTTCTTTATTCATAATTAAATTTTATTTTTTTTTAAAAAATCTAAAACTGATTGAGCTTTAAAATTTACAACCTTTCGAGACTTAGAGTCATCAAATGTTAAGGTCGAAGTTAACTTACCTAATTTTAATGTATTAATAGGAATAATTTGAATCAAATCTCCAATTTTAGCTACCATTTTAGCTATTATTAATGGCATATTTAAGGGGGGGTTTTTATTATTAAACTTATTAAATACAAAACTTAACTCATAATAGCTGGGGTGAACTCCATCTGTTAAATTATAGGTGCCTCCCTTATTGTAAATTAAAAGAATAAACTTAATAACATCATTCACTACAATCATACTTCTCCTTGCCTTTCCTCCTCCAATATTAAAATAATAACCTTTATTTAAAGCTTTTATCATAGAAGCTAAATTTCCAGGGGGGTTTTTACCAACTAAAAGGGGGAGTCTCAATATGGTATACTTAACTTTATTTTTTTTAGACCAATCTTTAATAACTTCCTCAGCTTTTATTTTACTTTTTCCATAAGAATCATTAGCTAGTAAAGGATATGTTTCCGAAATAAAATCTCCTTTACTTAGTCCATATACACTAACTGAACTTATGAAAATAAAATACTTAGGTGTCCCATTAATTCTAAAACCTTTTAACAAGTTTTTAGTTCCTTCAAAATTTACATTATAAAATTCTTGTTTTTCATCAACAGTTTTTGGTGTAATATGAGCTTTACCTGCACAATGAATTACTAAATCAAAATCTTTATCTAAATTTGGAATTTCTGTAGATAAATCACAGCAAAAATCAACTTCACTTGAACGGTCTAATCTTAGTGTTTTATATTTATGATTTCTAAAATAATTATAAATTTTAGAACCTAAAAAACCTGAAGAACCTGTTATAAGAATTTTTTTCATAAAACCTTTCTTACAGATCCATTTTTTCTAATAATTTTTTGAGTTTTTCGAAATCTTTGAAAATCTATACTCATACTCTTAACCCATTCTATATATTTCTTAACCATTTCTTGTTCACTTGTTAAATTTTTCCAACCAAGTTTTTTTAACTTATCTGAATTTGATATTGAATTTCGCACATCACCTAATCTATATTCAATGTCATTTCTAAATATTAATTCCTTATTAAGTGCTTTAGTTACAATTTGAGCTAATTGATAAACAGAATAAGATTCATTTCCTCCAACATTATATATTTCATAATTTGATTTCTCTGTTTCCATCACAATTCTGTTAGCAGTAACTACATCATCAATTGAAATAAAATCTCTTTTTGACATGTTATCTTCAAAAGTAGAAAATGGAATATTATCTAAACAAGATATAACAAAGGTTCGTAATGCTCCTGAATATGTATTTTTTAATGATTGGTAAGGACCATGAACAATTGAATACCTCAATGCAACTGTTGGAATTTTATAAAGTTTACCTAATTTAATAGCTAATTGTTCTTGAAAATATTTGGATAGAGCATAATGATTAGTTGGGTTAACCTTTTGGCTTTCAATATTTTCTTGATAATCAAGAGTTTCATCATTATTTCCATAAAATTCCCATTTTTTGTTCTGTAAATCTTCTTCTAAACGAGATTCTGGAAAAAATATATTTCCAGATTTATCAGAATATTTTCCTTCTCCATAAACAAATTGAGTAGAGGCAACCACAATCTTTTTGATATTGATTTTATTTTTAAAAATAATTTCATAAATCAATGCAGTACTACCTACATTAATATCTATAAATTTCTTAAAATCAGGATTTAAATCTAATTCAGCAGCAAGGTGAAGAATATAGTCACATCTTAAGATTAACTTTGTCATTAACTTTTCGTCAGTTACTGAACCTAAAACTTTAACAATTTTTTCATTTAAATGTTTTGGAAAAAATCCATTATGAGTTTTTTGATTTAGATTATCAATTATCGTTACATCATAACCTAATTCAACAAAATAATTTGCAGTATTAGATCCTATAAAACCGGCTCCTCCAGTAATTAAAACTCTTTTAGACATTCATAAATTTTTAAGTATTCTATAGATATTTTTTTTGGATAAAACCTTTTAACATTTTGATATCCTTTTTCAATCATTTGCAAAAATATTTTCTTACTATCAATTAATAAAGAAATAGCTTTAGAAATTTCATCTACATTATATGGGTTTACGTAAATAGCTCCTTCACCTCCAACTTCAATTAATGGTTGAATATTACTAGTTATTACGCAGCATGAAGTAGCTTGAGCTTCAATAATTGGCATACCAAATCCTTCATAAAGCGATGGAAATAAAAGTATATCAGATTCTTCATAAAGTTGTATTATTAGATCTTCTGAAATATTAAAATATAATCTATGCTTTATTTTTAAATTTTGTAAGAGTTTTTTATCATTTTCACTAATAACTCCAACCAAAATATACTCAACTGGAAGACCATCAAGTGCTCTTATTGATCTATTTACATTCTTATTATGATAACTTGTAGCAACTTGAATAATTTTAAATAATTTATTATTATTTAGTTTTTTATAATAATATCCCCGAGAAAGAGGAACATGTATTGTTTTTACTTTGTTTTTTGAAAATGGATAATAATTAATTATCTCATTTTTTGTCTTATCCGATATAGATATAATTTGTTTTGATTTGATTATGGGTATTTTATACCATAAAAAATTAAAGAATAAATTTTTTAAGGTTTTTTTCCTGTGAAACATTCCCATATCTAGTATGGTTATTATAATATTTTTATTAAATAAAAATAAAGCTAGATAAGTTACATCACCAGTTATATGAATATTTTTATCTTTTAAAGTTAATGCCCAAAATAAATTTTTAATCTTATTAATAACTCCATTATTTTGATAAGGGCATGTCAATTCTTTTAAGTTTATTTTGCTAGCTATTAAAGGATTTATAGTATCTAATATCTTATCAACACTATTGGGATGAATTGACTTCCTTTTAATTTGAGTTATTTCCATTTTGAAATATCAATAATCTAAAACTAAATTATACAACTCTTCACATTCTCTTTTAATGGAAAAGTTTTCAACAATATCTATTCCTCTTTTCATTCGTTTACTATGATTTTTAAGGTATTCTTTTTCTATGATTATATTAGAAAGTTGCATATAATCATCAGCTTTAAAATATAGAACAGAGTTTTTAACAATTTCATTTGCAATAATAGTTTCAGCCACAACAACAGGTCTTCTTGAATAAAGAGACTCCAGGTACATATGTCCAAACGTTTCAAACTTTGTTGGGATTACTATTAGTTCTGAATTTTGATAAAGATTTACTATTGTACTTCTAGAAAGTTTTGATAGAAAAATTACTCTATTTTTAATGTCAAATTCATCAATCATTGAAAATATTTTTAATTTATACGAATCATCGACAAAATCTCCACATAAAATTAAATCCATTTTTTCTTCAGAGTTATGATTTATATGTGAAATAGCAGTAATTAAAACTTCAATATTTTTAAATTTGTACATGTTAGAACAGAAGAAAATGTATTTATTTTTAGTTAATTTTTGAGCCTTATTAGAATTAATCCAATCACCAAAATCTAATCCATGATATATAAACTTTTTGTTACTTACATTATGCAAATGCTTAGAGATTTCATTTAAAGCAGTTTGAGATGGAAATAATAATGTATTAGAAAAAAAACTTGAAGTTTTAGAAACAAATTTATGAATACCACTGTATTTAAGAGTTACTAAGTAAGAAGGAAGTATAAAATTTGGATTTTTTATTCCTAAAATAATTTTTGTATTTATAGGCATAAAAGAGCCAACATCAAATGGATAGTAAATTGTATCAACTCTCCTAAATAAACAAATCAAAGGCAAAATAATTGTTGAGAACAAAATTCTTAAAACCTTAAACTTTATTGCTGAAACAACAACAATTTTTAAGTTATCGTGTTTTATATTTAAATAGTCTTGCTTAACAAATACTGTGAGCTTATCCTTATCATTTACTTCCGTGAAATATTTTACAAAAGATCTAATATGAAATTTTGATCCATAAGTTTGTCCGCCTGATGCATCAATGTAAATTTTTTTAGACATTATTTTTTTTTCTCCAATTGTATAATTTCAACTCGTCCTCAATCAATTTTTGAATAAATAAATCTAAATCGCTATTATAATTCCAATTCAGTAAATCTTTGGCTTTTGAATTATCCCCAGAATTTTTTTTGATTTCAGCTGGACGATAAAGTTTTTTATCAATAGTTATATGGTCTTTGTAATTTAAATTAATTTGATTAAAACCTATTTTTAGGATATTTTCAAGACTTGTAGGCTCAGAGGAGCAAATTATGAATTCTTCCGGTTGGGGATAATTATTTATCAACCACATAGCCTCGACATATTTAGGTGCATAACCCCAATCTCTAATAACAGAAATATTTCCAAGCCTTAGCTTATCATCAGCTATACCTAATTGTTTTTTAACCAAATAATTTATAATTTTTTTGAAAACAAATTTTTCCGATCTTAAACACGATTCATGATTAAATAAAATCCCTGTAGAAATAAATCTATCAAAATATTTTCTATTATATTTTGCCAAATTGTGAGAAAGTAATTTAGATAGTCCGTAGGGACTTATTGGATTCATTGTCATATTTTCAGAAATAATTTTTCCATTAGTATTTCCAAACATCTCACTTGAAGAAGCCTGAAAAAACTTTATTTCAGGGTTAATATCAAAGACGATATCAATTAAATTTTTAAAATAAAAAAAATTTGATTCTATACATTCTTTAGTTGAATTAAAAGATTCACCCACAGAACTTAAAGACGACAAATTATATATTTCCTCAACTTTATAATCTTGTATCAATTTTTTCCATTTATTGTAATCATTATGATTATTTTCAAAAATTAAAACATCCTTTTTTATACCCAAAAATTCTAAACCCAAAAATTTATTTTTAATTGATCTAGTTAAACCAATTACATTATAATTTTTAGTTAACAACAAATTTGCTAGATATGATCCATCTTGTCCACTTATTCCTGATATAATTGCGGTTTTATTCAAAAATTATTTTATTTTTTTTGCAACAAAGCATATTGAATATCCTGGCCATTTAAAATACTTTTGAATAAATGGATCAAAAATAATTGGAAGTGACCTTAAGGGAAATGTAATTCCCCAAATTAAAGGATATGGTAAAATTAAATTTAAAAATCTAATCATAGATGTAATTTTTTGACTGAAAAACCCACTACAATATTCAATTTTTTCAATTTCTAAACCACTTCCTTCACAAACTGAATAGCAGTCTTTTTCTGAATAACCTATTCTAACATGACCACCATCCTCGATTAGAGATAAATTATTTTTATTATCACCTATACCCATAGAAATATAATTGAGGTTAGGAGTTGTCAAAAACAAAGTGCCTCCAATTTTTAGATTTGAGGAAATATCCTTAATCAACTTTTTATCATTAATTACGTGTTCAATATTTTCAAGGCAAATTACAAAATCAAAGATGCTTTTAAGTTCTTTTAACTTATCTAAATATCTAATATCATAGACTTTATTAGTAACCTTATTATGAATATTAAGTTGAGTGGACCTCCTTTTTGATTCTTCTACATTTCTTTCATCCCAGGAGAGGGCAGTACAACTTATATTATATTTTTTAGCACATGCAATTGAAAAACCTCCACTTCCAGCACCAACATCTAATAAGTTATTTCCTTTTCGATTATTTAAATTTTTACTTAACCAAATCCATCTATCTAATCCTAACAAATCTCCGTGAAGAAATGATGAATAAATTCCAAATAATTTAATTAGTAATTTTTTCATTAAAAAATATTTTTGGTAAAGTAATGTAACATACATAAAAGAGAAAGGCAAATTTAATCATATAGTTAAAAATGGACGATAAATTTTCTTCAGGAGCTTGAAATATTGGCAAAATAAAAATTGGAAGCCAAAGTAAAATTTTTGATTCGTAAATTGATTTGTATTCAAATTTTGACCATATATAATTAATAAGTAGACCAAAAAGGTACATTAAACCTATTGCTGAAAATAAGCCAAAACATACATAAGCCTCACCGATGGGTGAAATATTAATGCTCGTTGAGCCATCATAATCAACATTAGCAAACTTTGTAATTTCATTCATTCCCCCTGACTTTGGTTTATTTTTCCATATAATTCTTGGGACAAAAGCGGCTGCAAATCCTGTTAAAATATTTTTACCGTAAGTATAATTTTCAAACTTAGGAACATGATCTATAACTTTTGAAAGAAAATGACCTTGATTTAATCTTACATTTATTAAAAATAAGGTTTGTTCATTAAAAATAAGTTCAGGGTTTTTGAAGTTTTCGATTAATAAATCAATGTAAAGTGATGCGTTAGAATTTTTATTTATTCCATCAAAAGTAGCTTCACGATATTCAGACTTAACAACTTGAAATGATAAAAATAATATGATTATAAGTATTGAATTGAAAATTATTTTTTTGAAAGATATTTTTCTAATATCCATATAAAATATTAAAATTAAAAAAGTTGTAAAAAACAATGTCCCAAACATGCCAGATTGAATACTATTAAAAATAAAAAAAGAATAATTTAAAAAAATAAAAAATATTCTTAATATGTTTTTTGAGTATAAAAAATAAAATAAACTTACCAAAAATGCTGACTCTAGAATTCTTGCAGAAATATTAACATGAAAAAATATTTCCAGTCTTGCTAAGACAAAACAAAACACGTTAAATAAAAAAATTAACAAACCAATTTGAAAATTCGATTTAGATTCTTTTAGTGACTGTAGAGTTTTATAAAGATTGATTGACTTTATATTTTTTCTAATAAAATTAAATTTATAAAACAGACCAAAATAAAATGCTAACAATGATGGAATTACAATTAAAAAATACTTAGACATTGAAACTGACATAAAGTAGTTAAAGATTATTACTTCATTATTACTTTCATTGAAAATAGAATAAGATAAAAATGGTGCTATAACTAGTTGTAACACACAAATAAAAAAAATTATTCTTCTATATAAAATTCTTAGCTTCAATTTTTACTTTTTAAAAGTTTTAATAATAACTTTTTACTCTTTTTAAAATTAAAAATTCCATCAATAAAATCAATATTCTTAAATTCTACTTTAACATATTTAAATACATAATAAATCATAAATAAATCCATTATTATTAAGGCCACCGGTACAGCAGTAATATTAATGACATCAATTAATAGATAAGTAATTATGAAAAAAAATAAACTCAAAATTGCAAATACTCTACTTATAAATTCATGTTTATTTATTGAAACTAACAAGTTGGATGAAATAAACCAAAAAGAAAAAAATAGAAGTTCTAAAGTAAGTAAATTAAAAAATACTTTATTAATTAATATGCCTTTATCTGTCCACAGATTTATTATTAATTCTCCAAAAATAAATAATGTTGATGTCAATAAAACCATTACAAAAAAAGTTATATGAATACTTAGAAAAAACAAAGTATTTGTTATTATGTTTTGACCCTTAGAAATAAATTTTGTGAATTCAGGTAAAAAAGAATTGTTTATTATTCCTAGTAAAAATTTTCCTGCATTTACTAGTGTTCGAATTGTGTTAAACTGAACTAAACTTGTATTGCCAAGCTTGTAGCCAACTAACCAAGTTGAGCCTTGAATTAACAATCCTTGACCAAATGTAAATAAAAAATAGTGTAAAGATTTAGAAATGTATGGCACGAATTCAGTTAAATTATTATTATGATTAAAATGAAAATTAAACCATACAACTCTTTTTTTAATAAAGTATAAGAAAAGGGAAAATGAGATTAGCCTCAATAAAATTGGTAGTAAGAATAAAATAAATAAGCTTTTGGTATAAAATAATAAAATTAAAGGAGTTATAATTTCAATTAACCTAGTAAAATTTGTCCAATAAACATTTATATGATGAAAATTATCAGCTCTTAGATAGCTTTGAAAAATTCCAAATAGTATAGATACAAAACCTCCAATCCAAAAAAATAAAAATAAAATTAACAGCTCACTGTCATTAATATAATAAAACTGATAGTTTAAATTATAAAAGAAGAAAATTATTGTAAACGATATTAAATTATAAATAATTGAAATTAAACAGATCGATGATACAACTAACTTATTAGCTTCATTTATTTTATTTTTTGAAACACGAAAAATTACTTCATTATTTACAACAGTTCCAAAACCAGCCTCACCAAGTAATAAAAAACCTGGAATTGTTGTCAAAAAAATTAATTCCCCATAACTGTCTGTTCCAAGTAATTTTAAAAAAACAGGCACAGAGATTAATTGAAAAATTATAATTAAAACTTGAGTTGAAAAATAGGAACTCAAATTTTGAATTAACTTTATTTTCATTTAAGGTTCTATTAATTTTTTAATTTTGAAGTTAAATAATCTCGTAATGATTTTTTTGCTGACCATCCAAGTTTCTTTAATTTATCTGTTTTTAAAACCCCATCATTTCTATTTCCTTTTTTTTCAGGTATAAAAACAGGTTTACAGTCAAGTAGTTTAACAACATCAAGAATTGAATATTTTTCATCAGAACCTATCCCAAATTCATCTCCAGATCCTTCAAAACCAGCTACTACCAATCCAGAAATTATATCATCAATATGAGTAAAATTTCTAACTTGTGTTCCAGGTTTTGTAACAGGAAGAGTTTTATCCCCATCAAGTCTTAATTTTAGAAATTTTGCAATAACAGTTGCATATTTACCATCACTTACTTCATCGTCACCATAGGCGTTATAAAAATAAACTATTGTATATTTCAATCCGTACCATAAAGAATAATTTTTTAAAAATTCGGTGTTTTGAGCTTTTGTATACGCATAAGGACTCATTGATTTACCATCCTCTTTACCAACTGAAAATTTGGTAGAAGAACCAGAATAGATAAGTTTTGCATTTTTGTTTTTTGCAAATTCAACCACTTTTGGAAAAGAATGATAATTATAACTCAATACTTTGCCAAAATCTTCAAAACTTTGCTCTACCCTAGCATATTCACCTAAATGAAATATGTAATCAAATTGATTTTTTGAAAAGTGTTTATTAATATTGATTGTATTGTCATTGATATATACAACTCCATTATAATGATTTTCTTCGCTACCATTTGAATAATTGTCGATTGACCATACTTTATGTGATTTTGAAAGTTCCTTACACAAATTTGAACCAATAAAACCAGCTCCGCCCGTAACTAAAATATTTTTTTTCATTTTACACTAATTTTAGATTGTAAAAAATCATAGTATCTATCCCCATAATCTGACCATTTAAAATTGTCTTCAATTGATTTGACAGCATTCTCTTTCATATTCGCTAAAATATTAGGGTTTTCAAATAAATACTCAATTTTTTGTTTTATTTGTTTAGGGTTTTTTGCATCAATTATAAATCCATTATAATCATCTTTAACTACTTCAGATGCTCCTGTATTAAATGTTGCAATTACTGGAACTCCACAAGCTAACAATTGCAATGTCACCATACTCATTCCTTCTTCAATCGATGGATGAACAGCAACATCACAAGTACTAAGTACTGTTGGTAAATCATAATGATTAATAAATCCAATAAAATTACAATTTGATGTATTAAAACTGGAAATTATACTTTTCATTTCATCTTCAATTTTCCCAATGAACAAAAGTTCGTAATTATTTTTATCAATGTTTAAATTTTGAACTGATTCGAGTAAATAATGAACACCTTTTCTTATACAAGAAGTTCCTAAATACACAATTTTAAATCTTTTATTTTTTCTATCGACTTCGTTTCTTTTAAAAAAAGTACTAGCTCCATATGGATTTAAAAATAGTTTATCTTTTGAAATTCCTTGTTCTAAAAATGAGTTCATTACAAATTGCGAGGGTATTGAAATATAATCAGCTAATTCATATTCCTTAAGTTCTTTCTTTACTATGTTATTATCAAAATAAAACTTTAACCCAAACTTTTTATATTCTTCTTGTAAAATTTTTTTTTGAAATAAAATATGAGACGAACCTCTTTCTAAAATTATTAATGCTCCTTTCTCTTTTGCAATTTTTATTGATCTGTAGGACATACTGCTCCAACCAATAAATACATCAATTTTTTTTAAAAACCTAAGATTTAATGATACCCAAATATCATAGAGTTCAACTAAAATAAATTGGTTTTTTAAAAATTTAACCAAGAAAGCAATGAAAAAATTTGTTTTTATTTTTTCTTTTGGAATTTTTTCTTTATCAACTCTTTTAACAATTTTTCTTAATAATGAATTTTTTTGATAAGCATAAGTTGTAAAGAATATTAAAGATTGATTTTTATCACTTATTTGTTCTGCTAGAGCAAATGCATGAAATTTTTTTAAACAAGATATTATTATTGACATAAATGATCGCTTAATTTTAGGGTTAAAGCTAAAGACGATAATCCAGTGTTGGCATAACCAGAGGTCGGGAAAACAGAAGCACCAGTCACATAGAGATTCTTTGTTCCATGAACTAAACAATCCTTATCTACAACACTATCTTTTATAGATTTACCCATTATTGTACCACCTGATTGATGATAAATATCAGTAACATATTTAATCCAATTTTGTGGATTTTTATCATGTTCTTTAAACCACTTTTCATATTTCAAATATCCTAAATCGTTTTTTCGTAAATAATTATCAATCTTGTTACAAAAATTTTTAATATCCATAATTTCTCTACCGTCAACTTTCCAATTCAATAACAATTGATCTGTATTTTCTCTCGAAATTTCAATACAAGATTCTTTAATTGAAATTTGTTGTGATTGAATATTTAAAAAAACTTTAGAATTTAATGGAATATATATTTTGTTGTCAATAATATATCTTATAATCAGTGGAAAAATAGTTGGTAAAGATTTTAAAACTTTAAAAAAAGATAAAACTATTTCCTTTAATGTCATAACGCTATTTTTTCCAGTAACAGCCTTGATAAATTGTTTGAAATTGTCTAAGTTATTACCGATCTTACTATTAAATGAAAAATAACCACTCACAGAGATTTTATTCTCATAATTAGTTTCATTAAATCTAATTTTAGGTTGTAATTTTACAGATTTAATTACTTTATTTGAAAATTCATCAAAGAATAATTTTGAAGGACTTTTTACTTCAGCTACTTTAAAATTAATATGGTCTTGAAAATACTTGCCTATATTTAAATTTGAAGAAAAAGGAGATTGTTTTATAATTAATAACAATCTTGATATTTCTAATGTACCATTAGCTAATACAACATCATTAAAATCATCCAATACAATATTTTTATTGTCATTTCTAAATAAAATTTTAGTGCATTTATTTTTTTTAAATTTTAAATCATAAACTTCAGAATTTTTATAAAATGTACATAAACTATTTTTAGATATTTTATTAAAATAGGTTGATTTAAAATTTGGTTGTGATAGCCAATAAGTATAAAATTTCTCGATATTATTTTCACCTTTTAATTTTTGAGCGAACTCATTTGGGTGAATATTCATATTGAAATGATCATAAACTTTGTTTACATATTTATTTAAGATAGACCAAGTAATAGGCCACTTTGGCTGATTGTAAATATCTTTGTTTTTAAGGTCTTTTTTTGTAAACTTTGAGAATTGCCCACCCCAAAGATTGGACGTACCTCCTATTGCATTAGACCGACCAATATCAATTCCTACATGTTCAATTCCTACAGATTTATGTTTTGATTTATTAAAGGATTTTGGAATTTCATTTCCTGACTCAATTAAAATGACCTTAATCTTTTTTTCTAAAAGAAAATTTGCTAGAAATAGTCCAACTGTACCAGCACCTATTATTACAATTTTTTTATTCAAATTTTGAAATATTTGACACTAAGTTATTTATACTCCTTGTACTAAAAATCAATTTCACATTATTAGATTTAATAGTATGATAAATTATATCAGGTATTTTAGATTTATTTTCAATTTGTTTAATTACACTATGAATAATATGAGAATGATTTGGGAATTTTGATTTCATATTTAAAATTTTTTTATCATTTGCATCATACTGAATAATATCAAAAAAATCTAGTTCATTTTTAGAGATATTCTTTAATTCATTATATGATGTAGCTATACCGAGTTTTTTTACAATTTTATTTTTTTTTAGAGTTAATAAATAATCTTTGGCATCATCGGTTAAAAATGAAGGTAAAGCTTCGTGTAATAAATAATTTTCAATGTTATCTTTACCTAAATTTTTTAAGCTTTTATTGAGGTTTTTTTTTATTGAAGATTTGGATATTCTGCGAATTTTACAATAATTTATATTATTATCTAAAACATTACTTCTCTTAATTAAATTTTTGATTTTATTTAATTTAAGAAGTGGTTTTACTAATATTTTTTTTGGATTAAGCTCATCTCCCAAGCCAAATTTTGTAGAGATATTTATATCATTTTTGTTTTTTAAAAAATCACCCAAGATTATTTCAGAATATCCTCGTCCATAAAGTGGTGCCGTATCAAAGCTTTTTATTCCGATGTCATAGGCAAATTCTAATAGATAAATAATTTTTTTATAATCAGATAAACTTGTTAATGAAGCAGTTCCAAAAATTAGTTTATTTAACATAATCTTTTAAAAAATTTAAAACTATTTTAGATCTATCAAAGTAAGAATACTTAGATTTTAATGATCTATTTCTTGCGCTTTCTCTGACTATATTTTTTTTATACTCAGTAAATGATTTTATTTTCTCTAAATTATCAAGTAATTCTATATCGTTCTTAAATGTGAAAATTTCTTTATCTTGATTGAAAAACTCTAGTTGTTCATTTGAATACTCCGTTAAAAGAACACCTCCTACACCAGGAACTTCAAATGTTCTCATATTATGTGAATTTTTATTGTGATCTCTCAAAAAATTCAATTGAATATCATATGAATATAAAATATTCCAAAAATTTTGACCGTAAACATCTGAGAAAATTCTTATATTTTTATCTCTAAGCAACCTTTTATTATAAAATGTTTCACTGTAAACATCAACTTTAAATCCATTTTTTGCGATATATTTAATTTTTTTAGATCTTTTTTCATCAGCAGTTCCTAAGAAACATACTCGATTAATTTTTTTTTTGAGAACTTGTTTCCTTAAAATCAATGTTATTTTTTTCATATCCAAAAGGTAACAAACATGTTTTAACATTAAACTTTGATCTAATTGATTTTACTAAGTCTGTTCTGTAAGAAAAAATTATATCATATAATGGTATTGACTTTGGAATGTTAGAACCACCGTGACTTGGTGAATACCTTATAAAAGGATGATCTGGATTGTAGTTTATTAGAATAATCCCTAATTTTTTTAAAGTTTGTAAAGTTTTAGGAAAAATCTCTATCCCTTTAAATATCCAAACAAATTTAAATTTTGTTTGTTTGCAGAAAGAAATTAAATCTTTATTTAGTTTTTTAAAAATTGAAGCATCTAAAAACTTAAATCTAATTTTAAATAGGTAGCTATTTAATTTGTAATATCTATTAACATCATATATAGATGTTGTTATACCTAAACTATTTAAATGATTGCAATAAAATCTTTCAATTGCCCATTGAGTATCATTTCCAACAATTAATAATTTCACTATATTTTTTTTAAAGATGAAAAAATTTTATCGTAGCTGTAATTATTAACTATTTTAATTGAATTCTGACTCATTTTTTCAATTTGTTTATTATTTAATTCTGTATATAGCTTTATCTTTTGAGCTAGTTCATTAGTATTACCAGTCTCAAATATATAACCATTGTCTTTTACTAGATCAGAAGACGATCCTGTTAGGTTAGAAAGGATTATTGGTAATCCAAAATTCATAGCTTCATTTGTAGATAATCCCCATGTCTCACCTATTCCTGAACACATTATAAATAAATCGGCAATCAAATAATAATTATGAATTTCTGATTGATTGACAAAGCCTGTAATTGTGTAATTTTTAAAATTATGTTGCTCAGCTAGGTAATCAATTTTTTCTCTTAATATTCCATCCCCCAGAAATAAAACATGTAAGTTATTATTATTTAATTTGATTACTGCATTTAATAGGTCAAGGGGATTTTTTTTCTCAATTAACTTTCCACTAAAAAGTAAGATTTTTTGGTTTATATCAAATCCTAAATCAATTTTGATATTATTTTTGTGATTTTTATGGTTTTTGTAAAGTTTTGAGAATCTACTGTTATCAACGCTATATGGTGTGAAAATTAATTTTTTACTATCAACTCCGTAAAATTCATAAAATTTCTTATTCTGATTTCCAATAAATAGAAAAAAATCTATAAATCTAAATAAGAAGTTTCTTAATATAATTTTTCTAAAAAAAAATTTTAGTTTACTATTATGTAATTCATGAGATAAGGGAGTCTCAGCTCTCAAACAAGTTGTGTGGCCAAAAAGTTTTGAAATAATAATTGACAAAAAACATGAAATAGGAGACCATCCGTGAATAACTATGATTGATTTTTTTTTTATTGAATATATTTTTTTAAAAATTGAATAATTTACAATTCCAAAAAAACCTTTATACACGCCAGGGTTAAAAGAATTATTTTTTAGAAATTCAAATTTGTATCCATCAAGTATCGGGATATCCCATTTAAATCTTGAATTAAATTCCTTGTCAAATTCTCCACTGATACCATGATCACTTAGAAAAAAAATTTTTTGATTGAAGTAATTTTTTGACTCTATAAATTTATAAAGTGGTGCAAAATATTGAATAGGGTGAGTGTTTATAAAAAATAAATTTTTTTTCAAAATTGAAAGTAAATGAATTGATTAACTGGTCTAAAAAAAGTGCAAACTAAATAAAGCATTAATACATATTTAAAGGATTTATTAATAAGTCTTATAGAAGATAATTTATTTACAAATTTTTCAAAATATGTATTATGTAAATATGCAAAGATTACAACGACTGGTCCATAGTCTAAAATAGCAATTTTCTTATTCACTAGACAATGGCTCTTCCTTTCATATCTTCCCAATCTCTATTATTTCTAACTTTATTATTTTTAGAATCTGTTGCGGTTAAAATAGTAGAATCTGTTTCTAAATTATCGCATACACTAATTAGTGCTTTAACATCCTTGGGAAAACAATGACCACCATAACCATAATCGCCATCAGGACCTGGAACTGACCAGTGAGATTTACCAAGCCTTTCATCATAAATTGCATACTCTATAACCTTATCATAATCAACTTTTAATGCTTCACATAATTGAAACATTTCATTTGCAAAAGAGACTTTAGCTGATAAGAAACAGTTTGTTAAATATTTTACCATTTCTGCATAAGTTGAATCAGTTTTAATCACATCAGCATTTGGAAATACTTTAACAAAAATGGGCTTAATTTTGGTTGTAGCAACTCTCGGTCCACCAATTATGATACGACTTTGATTTTCATAATCTTTGACTGCATTTGCTTCAGTTAAAAACTCTGGATTAAAAACAACATCTACATTTTCAAATTTATCATTCCATTTTTTGGTTGAATCTGGTGAAACAGTAGACTTGACTATTAAAATTTTATATTCATTAGTGTTATTTATTTCTTCAATACAATTTTCAACGATACCTGTATGGCAACTACCATCTTTATTCATAGGTGTAGGTAAACAAATAAAAATTATGTCACACGAATAAACTTTATTTTTTGTTGAGTTTGATAAACTTTCGTTTATGTCATATGTCTTTATTTCAAAAAAGTTTTTGAATTTTTGATAAACTGCATTACCAACAAATCCTTGACCAATTATTCCAATATTCATAATATTAATATTTATAATGTTCAGGTTTATAAGGTCCGTCCTTGGATACACCAATGTAATCTGCTTGTTCATCACTTAGGACCTCTAATTCAACACCTAATTTTTCTAAATGAAGTTTTGCAACTTTTTCATCCAAATATTTTGGAAGAATATATACCTTATTTTCATAATTTTCATAATTCTGCCATAGTTCAATTTGCGCGAGTGTTTGATTTGTAAATGAATTGCTCATAACAAAACTTGGATGTCCTGTTGCACAACCTAAATTAACTAATCTTCCCTCAGCTAAAATTATTATTTGTTTTCCATCAACATCATATAAATCTACTTGAGGTTTGATTTCAACTTTTGTATTTCCATAATTTTCATTTAACCATGCCATATCAATTTCGTTATCAAAATGTCCAATATTACACACTATGGCTTTATCTTTCATCATTCTAAAATGTTCTTCTCTTAAAATATCTTTATTTCCTGTTGCAGTAACAATAATATCAGCGTTAGATATTATTGATTTCATTCTTTTTACTTCATATCCATCCATTGCTGCTTGTAATGCACATATTGGATCAATTTCTACAACTGTTACAATCGCTCCGGCACCCTTAAAAGACGATACTGTTCCCTTACCAACATCACCGTATCCAGCTACAACAACCCTTTTACCTGCCATCATTATATCTGTTGCTCTTCTTACAGCATCAACTGCACTTTCCTGACATCCATATTTATTATCAAATTTAGACTTAGTAACAGAATCATTTACATTGATAGCCGGAAGAGGTAAGGTGCCTTTTTTTACTCTTTCATATAATCTATGAACTCCAGTAGTAGTTTCTTCAGATAAGCCTCTTATTTCATTAACTAGTTTTGGATAAATATCTAGAACCATATTGGTTAAATCTCCTCCATCATCAAGTATCATATTTAATGGTTTTCTTTCTTTACCAAAAAATAAAGTTTGCTCAATACACCAATTAAATTCTTCTTCATTCATACCTTTCCAAGCATATACTGAAATTCCTGCTTTTGCAATTGCTGCAGCAGCATGATCTTGGGTAGAAAAAATATTACATGAACTCCATGTAACATCAGCCCCTAATTCAACTAATGTTTCAATTAAAACAGCTGTTTGTATTGTCATATGTAAACATCCAGCAATTCTTGCTCCCTTCAATGGTTTTTTTCCTTTGTACTCATCTCTAATAGATATCAATCCTGGCATCTCAGCCTCAGCTAAATTTATTTCTTTTCTTCCCCAATCTGCCAAACTAATATCTTTGACTTTGTATGCTACGTATTTATTATTACTCATTTTTTAAATTTTAAATTCTTTTTTTAATATATCGACATAATCTAATTTTTCCCATGTAAAAAGCTCAACTTTTTTTTCAATTGTTTTTCCATTTATATCAGTAAATGTTTTTGTTTTAATAACTGGTTTTCTACCCATATGACCATAAGAAGCTGTTTCAAAGTATATTGGTTCTCTTAGTTTCAATCTTTTTTCAATGTAGAAGGGTCTCATATCAAAAATCTTTTTAATTTTTTTAGCTACTTCACTATCGCTCAATTTAACTTTGGATGTACCATAGGTATTAATATATATTCCCATTGGTTCAGCTATACCAATTGCGTAGCTTACTTGAACTAAACATTCATCACAAATCCCTGCAGCTACTATATTTTTTGCTATGTGTCTAGTAGCATACGCCGCACTTCTGTCAACTTTACTTGGATCTTTCCCTGAAAATGCTCCTCCTCCATGGGCGCCTTTCCCACCGTATGTATCAACAATAATTTTTCTTCCAGTTAAACCCGTGTCACCATGTGGACCACCGATAACAAATTTACCAGTCGGATTTATGTAATATTTAATATTGTCATCAAATAAAAAATTATATTGAGGATATTTTTTAATAATTCTAGGAATCAAAATTTTAATCATATCATCTTTAATTTTCTTTAACATTTTATCCTCTTCATCAAATTCATCATGTTGAGTAGAAATTACAATATTGATAATTTTACTTGGTTTATTGTCGTAAGAATACTCTAAAGTAACCTGAGCTTTAGAATCCGGTCTTAAGTAACTTATCAATTTTAATTCTTTTCTTAAAATTGATAATTCCTCTAAAATTTTGTGAGATAATTCTAAAGCTAATGGCATATAATTCTGGGTTTCATTACATGCATATCCAAACATTAATCCTTGATCACCAGCTCCTTGATTTTCCTCAATTTGTCTTTCAACTCCCTGGCTAATATCTTCTGATTGTTCGTGCAAATAAGACTTTAAATCACATGAACTGTGATCAAAAAGATAATCTTTTTTATTATATCCAACTTTACTTATTACTTCACGAGCAATTAAATTTTCATCAATTTTAGCAGATGATTTTACCTCACCTGCTAAAACAACAAGATTAGTTGTGACCAATGTCTCACAAGCAACCTTTGATTTCTTGTCAAATGCTAAAAAATTATCAATTATTGCATCACTAATTTGATCTGCTAACTTATCTGGATGACCCTCGCTAACGGATTCAGAGGTAAAAGTATATCCCATAATTATAAATTTATTTAAAAATAATACAACACATTATACAATCTTATTTTTTAATAACTACCAAGGCTTCGCCATATAAATCACATTTGTATGATTGGTATATCTATCAAAAATAACTAATGATCTACGCTTCAAATAATACCAAACCAGGCTGAGATGAGCCAGTTGAAGAAATCAAGAAATTTACTTTACGATTGATTTCTTTTTCAATTTTAGGCTGGATATTATCCAAATAATCTTTACTAATTTTTTTTCCAACAATTAAAACATCTATTGTTCCACTATCAATTCCACTGGCATAATCACCAAGTAAAATAATCTTATCAATATCCCCAATATTATTTAAAATTCTAGATACAATATCTTCAATTCCTAAATGCTTTCTAACGATGGATTGTAGCACTTCAAAAAGCGGATGATTGATGTTAGCAGAATATATAATTTTATTATTATTCTCTTTTCTAATTAAATATCCAGAGGAAGTAAGATTATTTAACTCCCTTCTTACTGAATTTGTTGATTCTCCAAATTCATTAGCTAAAGAATTTAAATAACCTTTGTTAGCTATATTGACAAAAAACTTAACCAGTAAATTTAGTCTTGTTTTAGACGTTATTATTGATTCTAACATATATCAAGTAACAAAAGTACTTAAAATTAGTTTTTATTTGAATGATATTTTTAAAAAAATTAAATTAAGTAAATATTGCATGAAATATCTTAATAAAAAATTATTATTTTTATTTTGCCTTGGAGAAATTATAAAAAGTTATTCAACTGAGAAAAAATGAAAAATAAATTAATTTTATTACTTATAATTACATATGTAAATTCATGTACATATCCAGAAATGATAAGAGATGAATTAGTTTATCAAAATGATTTTGAAAATTCTAATTTGAACAATATTGACGGTGGAGGAATAAGTTTTTATAATAACACTAATGTTATTGGTGATTTTAATAATGATGGATTTACTATTCATTTGAATGATGTTGGAGATCATGACTACATATTCATTTCATTTGATTTATACATCCATGGTTCATGGGATGGTAATTTTAATGGTTTTAAAGAAAATGATAAACCTGATAAATGGATTTTAGAATTTAATCCTCAAATGGACTTGTTTAGTGATCCAAGCTCCCAGAGATTTGAAACGACATTTTCTAACAGCCCTTGTTATTCAAATTATTGTTTAAAACAATCCTTTCCTGAAAATTATCCTTACATGAATAACCCTATTACTGGCCATTTTAGTAAAAATTTGAAAAAAAAATGTGATAATAATTTTTTTGGTGGTCCTACAACCCTTTACAAAATAGAAAAAGGATTTAAAAGTAATGGTGGAGCTTTAGTTTTAGGATTTTATGATGAATTATACCAACCTAATGCAATCGACAAAGACGGGAACAATCAAGAAAAATGTGATGAAAGTTGGTCATTGGATAATTTAAAAATTAGAGCAATTAAATATAAATGAAAAAATTAATAATATTTTTACAATTAATATTATCGACATTTATATTCAGCCAAGAAATAAGTTTAAATCAAAAATTTATTGAATCTTATTTAAGATTTAATCAATTAATAGATAGTTCTAAAAGTATATATTCATTTAACATTAGACCAATAATTAATGATGATCAAAATAATTATACAATCCTAAAAAGCTTCAAAAAAAATATTTTAAATAAAAGTTGGTTAAAAGTTGATTTATATCCAATTGAATATATATTTGAATATAATTCTCATCATCCCTACAATAGGAATAATGGAACTATGATTCCTAACAAAGGTTATCAGCATATTCTTTCTGGTGGTTTTAAATTAAAATCTGGACCACTGATAATAAAAATTAGACCAGAGCATCATTTTGCTGAAAACAATAAATTTCCAGGATTTTGGGAAGGTCATTATCCAGTAATTTGGGCTGAGAGATATAAGTTATGGAATAAAATTGATATGCCAGAAAGGTTTGGAAATGAAAAACACAATAGAGTCTTACTCGGGCAATCAAGCTTAAAGTTCAACTTTAAAAATTTGAGCATCGGCATTTCAAATGAAAACATATGGTGGGGGCCTGGTATCAGAAATAGTATCATGATGAGCAATCATGCAGAAGGATTTGAGCATATTAGTTTTTCCAATATACAGCCTCTAAAAACCCTAATTGGAAATTTTGAATGGCAGTTTATAACTGGAAAACTAGAATCCTCTGGCTTTACACCACCTAGGACTGATTTTGAATATCAAGGAAATAAACTTTATGTTGAAAAAATTAATCAAAGAGGGAAAACTGATGATTGGAGATATTTACAAGCTTTAATAGTTTCATATTCGCCTAAATGGATCGATGGTTTGAGTTTAGGATTTATTAGATGGGTTCAAATGTATTCTGATTTGGTGAAAGGTAATTATACTTGGTTAGAAGGATCTCCAACTTATTTTCCTGTTTTTAAAAACTTGTTTAGAAAAAATGACCAATTTGAAAATTATGAAGCTCAAACTAACCAAGCAGGAGGAGTTTTTTTTAGATGGATTTGGAAAGAATCAAATGCGGAAATTTATTCAGAATTTCATTATAATGATTCAAAACATAATTTAAGAGATTTATTATTAGACACTGATCATAGTAGAGCAATGACTCTTGGTTTACAAAAGGTATTCAATGACAATCTTCTTGTTAGTTGGGAATGGACCCAGATGGAACAGAATGCAAGTAGGCTAGTAAGAAACGCTGGTTATTGGTATGAGCATGGTTGGGTTTACGATGGTTATACAAATAATGGTGAGGTTTTGGGTAGTAGCATTGGACCTGGAAGTAATTCTAATTATCTATCTATAAAAAAATACTCCGAAGACAATATGTATGGAATTGCTCTTGAGATAGTTGATAATGACAATGACTTTTATCACAATGCATTTGCATCAGCTCGTGATTCCAGAAGATATTGGAAAGATTATAATCTCCACTTAAATTATTTTAAAAAATTTAAAAAATTTATGTTAAATATAAATCTTGTTTATAATAGAAGTTTGAATTATCAATGGGAGTTAGATGACACTGCAACAACATATTATCAACCAGGAAAAGACGTAAATAATTTTCATACAACTATTAATTTTTTATATTTTTTTAATTAAATATTATAAAAAACTTTTAAATATTGATTTGTAATATATTCCCAATCATAAGCTAATGGTAATTTATATTTTAGGTTTTGGCTATTAAAAGAATTAATATCATTTTCAAATTTTGAAATCGAATCTCTTAAAGAGTTAATTTTTTTCTCAAAAAATATTGCTTTTTTATTAGTTAGCATTTCTTTATTAAATTTCGTATTAAGTGCAATAATATTACAATTTAATTCAAGTGCATTAACCATTGTTGGGTTAGTGCCACCAAACTCATGCCCATGAATATAGCAATAACAATTTTTATATAATTGAGTTAAATGTTCTTGAGAATTAATGTAGCCTGTAATTATAACTCTATCATTTGCCATTGACTTTATGTTATTTGCATAACTGTCATTGTAAGTTACGTCTCCGACAATAACAATCTTTTTTTTTGAATTTGATTTTAAGAATTCATCACATATCAACTTCGAATTATTGTCAGGTATAAGTCTACCAACTATTAAATAAAATTCATTTTTTTTCAAATTATATTTTTCTAATATTTCAGTTGAGTTAGTATTTGTCATAGTTGGTCCATAAGCAATGACTGAGGATGTGGACTTAAATTTTTCAAAATATATATCACTCATTTTTTCTGAATCAGTAATTATTCTATCAAAAAAAATAGTAGATAATTTAGATGAAAATTTAAAGTAAATAGATCCAAAGCCTTTCCACTTTGGTCTAAGCCACTCTAATCCATCTACATTAATACAAGTTTTTTTTTTGAAAATTTTTGTAAATAATCCAAATGGTCCATTTGCTGAATTAACAACTAATACAACATCTACATTTGAAAAACATACATGTATAAAAGAAAAAAAAGAATTAAATAACTGTGAAAAAATTTTAGATTTAATTGAAGGTGTATACACTAATTCAATTCCATTAATATTTTTTGGTTTTATTTTAAATAGTGATCGATGGCAATAGACTCTTACATTATGACCTTTTTTTACAATACGTTCTGATAATTCTTTGACTAAAGTTTCATAGCCTGAATATACATAAGGATATCCTCTAGATCCTATTATTGCAATTTTTAATTTATTCAAGTTTCTGAAATTAAAGATTTTATTTTTTGGGAGAAAATTTCATTGTTGAAATTTTTTAATATAAAATTTATTGAATCATTAACATTTTTTTTTTGTCTATTTAAATCATCCATATAATTTAAAATTAATTGAGCAGATTTTTTAATATCATTACAGTCTATCAATAATCCATTACTAAAATCATTTAAAATATCTCTAGCACCACCGTTATCAGTACATATTACAGCTGTTTTACTCTGTATAGCTTCAAATATTACTGTTGGTAAAGGATCTGGGCTTATTGGAGTATGGATTAAAAAATGTGACTTATCTAAAATGGATTTGATATCATTTCTAAAACCTAAAAAATTAATATTTTTTTCAATTTTATGTTCTTTTAATTTAGATTTTAGTGATTTAAAATAATCGTTATAAAAAGGTAATGTATCGCCAACAATTTGTAAAATTAAATCATTTCTTTTTTTAAAAATTTCATTAAATAAATCAATTAAAAATAAATGACCTTTATAAGGTATTATTCTAGATATATTTGTAAAAACAACTTTATTTTTATTTGTTTTTTTATTTGTAGAAAAATCAAAATCAAATCCATTATTAATAACTTTAATTTTGTTTTTTATTACCCCTTTTTGAATCCAAAAATCTCTTGTAGAATGAGATACAGCAATAATTTTTTTTGAAAATAGATTAAAAATTTTAATTAAAAATTTTGTGTATAAATTAGAACCGAAGGGTATTTCATGAACATGAAAAATTGATGGTATTTTTGATAAAAATGCAGCAAAGGTTGGACTAACAACAGTAGAAGTATTTGTGTAAACTATATCAATTTTATTTTTGATAATGATTTTTTTAATTTGAATGGTTGATTTAATTATAAAAACAAACCTGTTTAATAGACCAAAAAAATTTAAATATTTTTTTCTAAAAACTCCGACATTAATTATTGATAAATGAACATTTATTAATGACTTATGATTGTTTAAAGGTCCATCTTCCGGCAAAATTAGATGAATAGAGTGTCCCGATTTGATTAGTATTTCAATTATTGTGATTAAAATTTTACTTGCACCGTAAAGATCATTTGAACTGTGGACTAACAAAATATTTTTAGTAGATTTTTTCAATTTCTTTAATAAAATTATATCTGTTATACTTTTTTACTCTTTCAATTCCTTTCAAAACTAATCTACTTGAAAGTTCATCTCTTTGAATCAACTCTTTCATTTTTTCAAATAAATTAATTTCATTTTGTTTTTTAAAGTACAATACAGAATCATCTGCAATTTCTCTAAATATTGGAATATCTGAGCATATGACTGGAACTTTTAGCTTAAGAGCTTCAATTAATGGTATACCAAAACCTTCATCTATTGATGGGAACACATACATTAATGAATTGTTATAAAAGTAAAGAGCTTTATTTTTATCAATATATCCAGGCATT
>MDSV01123347.1_pt1 | contig 33871 bp, 28 predicted proteins | sample 810851 | NCBI WGS metagenome assembly MDSV01 (sample SAMN05326640, study PRJNA326480) | marine metagenome | isolation source: seawater | place: Atlantic Ocean: North East | collected 2012 | reverse complement strand
GGTACTGCATTGCGGTAGAGTAGGTCGCCGCCTCCTCCTTTTATAAGCCTCTCCGAGCTCTGCTCTGAGAGGCTTTTTTTATGACTTACTTCATGGAAATAGTATAGTAGAAACCCAACTGAATCCGTACATTTAGCTATGATTGTCCAGCTACATAGAATAAAAAAAGTACCATCGGATATATGTTCTATTCAGAACATAACGAAATCTATTCAGTCCGTACTTGTCATGTTTTTGATCATACTCACTTGGCTACTCAATTTGAATATGGATAAGGTGCACGCCCAGGTAATTGATGAGTGGAGGGTCTATTCTTCCTTTTCCACTGTAAATGATGTTGTGGTAACCGATCAGGGATATAGATATGTTGCAACTCAGGGTGGTCTGGTTATTACAGACCCTTTAGGCGTTAATACCACACTAACTACCATAGATGGGTTACATCGTTTGGATATTCAAAAATTGGCCTATCATCCGGCGTCTAAGCAATTATTTTTAGGCTATACGGATGGTGCAATTGATGTGTATGACTCAGAATATTCAACTGTACAAACTCTTAATGATTTACTCAGAGTTGATCAGTACCCTTCCAAATCGATTCGTGATTTTGTTATTTATAATGATATTCTGTTCGTAGCCACAGAATTTGGAATTATTGAGTTTAATGTAAATGACTTATACGTTCAGCAAAGCTACGTAGGTCTTGGTAATCTCGATCGAGGTACGCCTGTATATGCGTTAGATATTTTTGGAAATGACATTATAGTAGCCACATCTGGTGGAATTGTCACAGCTAATTTGACAGATAACTTAATTGTTAGTGATTCATGGACCGTATATACAACGGTGGATGGTTTGCCAAGCAATCTTGTGCAAGATGTTGGATTTTATAATGGTGATGCCTATGCCGTAGTGCAGGAGTCCCTGTATACATTCGATGGTGTGCGTTGGATCAAGGAAGAAGGTATAAATTATCTTCAATCACTTGACATAGTTCACCAAGCTAATGGCCAAGATCTTTTGCTGGTATTTAATAACAGAATCATGCGCCGATCAACCTATACGTCGACTAAGATATACCGGATCGATAATGTTCGAGGTATTCGTACCGGTACTATGTTATCTGATCACTTGATAATGGGTACGACGGATTTAGGGTTGTTAGTATTTACTAGTCCCACGGATTGGGATCAATTTGTACCAATTGGCCCATATACTAATTTTTTTGCGGGTTTGGATTGGTCTAATGGGCGCCTATTTTCAGCATCATCCCAAAATGTTACAGGCGACAGAATCATTGATCGATCTAAGGGATACTCGTTTTTTCAGGATAGTTCCTGGGTAAGTTATAATGCCCAAAATACTGAATTATTGGACCAAGAGAATTTTAAACAAGCCTTTACGACAGCTCAAAATAGCACTCATTATTTTATTGGCTCTTGGGGAAGTGGGGTAGTTAAGCACAATAAAACTACCAACGCTATACAATTATATAATGCATATAACAGTACCATCCGAGGGTGGGAAGCTGATAATCCGGATTATACGGTAATTTCTGGTTTATCTGCAGACAGTAAAGACCAGGTTTGGTTAGTCAGTCGATATGGATCAGAGCCGCTATATATGTATGAACCAAATCAAGATACTTGGCTCGCACATTCTAAAGATAACGCAGTGAGTACACTTGATGAATATGTAGACTTGTTCATCGATTCAAATGATTATAAGTGGATTTCCCTTCAAAGTTCAACAGGAGATGGCACAGGTTTGTTAGTCCTTGATACCAACGATCCTATGAATACTCAAGATAACCGAGGGGTCAAACTTACTACTTCAGCCGTTAATGGTAATTTACCGGATAATAAAGTCACTGCTTTTTTGGAAGACAAAAATGGGGAAGTGTGGATAGGCACGGCACGAGGGATTGCTCGGTTTCTATTTCCCAGATTCATCGTAGATAGTCAACGGTCATCTGAACGGCAATCTCAATGGTTATTGAATGAAGATATTTCTGCTGTTTCACGATATTTATTGCGTGACAGTAATGTGAGTGCCATGGCAGCAAATGGCGCTAATCAGAAATGGATTGGGAGTGTAAATCAGGGTTTATGGCTGTTGAATGAAGAAGGGAGTGCTATCCTGAAGCGTTATACAGAAGACAACAGTCCGTTAATTTCAAATAATATTTTGTCCATTACAGTAAACGAAGAGTCAGGCGAGGTGTTTGTTGCCACCGATAGAGGATTGGTAAGTTTTATTGATATAGCACAATCCCCCAAGACCACAATGGGGTCATTAAAAATCTATCCAAATCCGTTTTTATATGATCAACATGAGCAAATCATAATAGAAAATTTAAGCCAAGCAACACGAATTAGAGTACTTGATACGGGTGGAAATGTCGTACATGAACTACAAGCAAGCGGTGGTCGTGTGCAATGGGACGGGTATGACTCAAGGGGTCGTAGACTCAGTAGTGGGGTCTATTTTTTAGTAGCTTGGGATGTCAAAGAAGGTGAACGGGGAGTTGGTAAAGTTGTTATTATCCGTTGATATGATCCAAGAATACTCGACATATACCTCAAGTTCAAAGGGAGCCGCGGATGCATCAACCCGAGAGGATGTATTAAGCCAATTGGATTTAAGTACAGTGATTATTCATTATCAGACTCCAGATTTGCTGAAAATGGCGGTCGAATCATTTAAACGGTTTTACCCTCAAACTCCACTTTATGTAGTGGATAATGGCTCGGATTCAGATGTTGTTGATCGAGTAGATGATTGGATTAGGGCGCAATCAAACACGCAATGGGTACGTTTGCCGAAGAATGTGTATCACGGGCCAGCGATGGACTTTGCAGCGCGACAAATCGTGAAATCGAAGTATGTCTTTTTTCTAGATAGTGACACCGAAACAAAGGAAGGGGGTTTTTTAGAGAGGATAGTTGAGCATCTGGAGTCTGATGAGAAAAATTATGCCGCTGGGATGTTTAATCGAGTAAATAAACGGGGCTTTAGTACCAAAAACTCATCAGGGGAGCTCATTTTGCAAACGCCATACATGGTCTTACGTCGGGCTTTATATCTTCAATTCCCTCCTTTTATTCATCATGGTCAACCTACTCTTCAAAATTATAGAGAAGCCTGGGTAAAGGGATTTAAGTTGGTGGAATACCCGATGAGCCATTACATTGATCATTTATGGCGAGGAACCGTTAGAAAGACGGGTTATGGTTTAGGTTGGCGGGCAAAGCTGGAGTACATTCTTAATAAGATTGGGGTCTAATGGCTAAAAAGGTCGATATTAGCGTCGTAATTGTTAACTATAAAGTGAAGGAATATGTCTCGAATTTGCTTAGTTCAATTCGAAAAGCTGCAGGTGAATATGCGGTGCAGGTATTTGTGGTAGATAACGATTCTGGGGATGATTCGATTTTTTATTTGCAACAGCGCCATCCCCACGTAAGTTATATTGCAAATAAAGACAATTTAGGATTTGGTAAGGCGAATAATCAAGCGATCAAACAGGCTAAAGGCGAGTTTACTCTGATCATTAATCCAGATACTCTTGTTAGTGAGGACACCTTTTCTACCCTCATTTCTCATATGAGATCTAATCCTGAATGTGGGGCGGCGGGTTGTAAAATTCTCAACCCCGATGGTACCTTTGCACCTGAATCTAAGCGTTCTGTCCCCACTATTTGGGCAGCGTTGACAAAGTTATTGGGGTTACACACGATATTTCCGAAATCACGTTTATTTGGCCAGTATTATCTTAGTTGGCTTACAGAAGATCAACAGGCGCAGGTTCCCGTCTTATCGGGCTCATTTATGTTTTGGAGAACGGACCTGTTACAACAACTAGGGGGCTTTGATGAACGTTTTTTTATGTATGGAGAGGACATTGATTTGTGCTACCGTGTGCAAGATACTAGCTATAATATTGACTATGTTCCTTCCACCTCCATCATTCATTATAAAGGGGAGAGTACAAAAAAAGGGGACCTACGCTATATTCGGATTTTCAATGAAGCCATGTATTTGTTTTTTGATAAGCATCAATCCTCGCGATATAGCGCCTTATTTAAAGCAGTAATCTTTTCAGCAATTTGGTTAAAAACTATTTTTTCGTTTGTTATTAGTCGTTTAAAATCGATTTCTTGGATTGCAGCCGATCTTGTATTATTAAATATCTCCATTATTTTGGGTTTCTTAATTCGGTTTCAATTCAGTGTTGAAATTTTCAGTGACCTGCAGTCTTTTCAGTTTCTTTGGGTCAATCTTTTAGCGTCTGGTATATATCTGTTAGTTGGTGCGCTGTTAGGTTTATATCAACATAAAAATGACTCTATTTCTACCCCTTTAAAAGCCCTCTTTTTTTCGTATTTAGGAGTAGCCGCTATTACGTTTTTTGCAAGAAACCTAGCCTTTTCTCGCTTATCTCTTTTGATAGGTTTTGGGGTTTCAGTGACGTTGATGATAGGATTGAAGCTAGTTCAGATAAATGCTAGAAGGAATCAAACAAATGCCAAAGGGCAAATAAAGAAATCCAAGATTCTTCTAGTTGGTACTCGAGCAGATGCCAAAGAACTTATACCTAAAATACATGCTAGACCAGATTGGAATGTTGAGGTATTAGGATGGGTCCAGACTGATTATAATTTTGGGGAAAATGCACTAGAAAATGATGATACCTTAGAGAGATTGGAACGCCAGAAAGTAACACCAAGCACTCTTGGTTCATTGAGTCAATTAGAGGATTTAGTGAAGGCGTATCATGCGGATCAAGTATTATTTTCTTTGCGTACTCTATCTTATAAAGAGATGCTTCGAGCCATTTCTACCTTGCGGGGTGTGTCGGTACAGTGCAAACTCATTCCTGATAGTATGGATTTTATTTTAGGTAAATCAAAAGTCGAATACCTGGAGAGTTTGCCTCTGGTTGAGGTAGAACTTGCATTGAATAAGCCCGTTAATCGGTTTATAAAGAGAGGTTTTGATTTATCCCTAGCCATTCCCTGTTTTGCATTACTCTGGCCATTAGCTCTACTTGCAAGGATTAAACGACCGAAAGGTCAACGTTTTTTAGAACCATTAGCTAAGTATAAATGGCATAACCGTAGTTTATTATTGCTTGGTATTTTATATGGTCATTACTCATGGGTAGGCTCAATTCTTCCGGTTCAAAATAAATTATCCAAGCATAGTGAGGAACAAGAAGGGGGGTTAAAACCGGGCTTAACTGGCTTGATACAGCTAAATCAAGGCAAGCTTCAAGAAGGTGAAGATGAAGAGCATTATCAGCTGTACTACATGCAAAATTATTCGCTAGGTATGGATATGGATATATTATTAAAGTCTATATTTCAACCATTGGATAACTGGGAATAAGGTTGGTCAAATAATGAAGTTCTAGATTTTTGACTCAAGTTGGGTAACCTTATGTGGATACCAAGTGGCAAAAGTATCATTTTTGATGTGTTCTCTTACTTCCTTTATGAGCCATAAATAAAACTGTAAATTATGTTCCGAGGCTAAGGTCATTCCAAAGAGTTCGTTGCTTTTGAGCAAGTGATGAACGTAGGACATATGATACTTTTGGCATAGATCGCTGGGAAAATCTGGGTCTAAGGGTGCGTGATGGTTCTTCCACTTAGAATTCCTGAGATTCACTTTCCCTTCTCGTGTAAATATGGTTCCGTTTCGGGCATTTCTAGTAGGCATAACACAATCAAACATATCTACCCCACGTGCGATGGATTCTAGTAAATTAGCCGGTGTGCCTACCCCCATAAGATATCGTGCCTTTTCCTTAGGCATGACATCGGTGTTAACATCGGTCATTTCATACAACAAGGGAATAGGTTCTCCAACGCTGAGCCCACCAATTGCAATACCTTCAAAATTCTGTTCAGCCATAAATTCAGCGGAGGCAATCCTCAGATCTTTGTAGGTTCCACCCTGTACAATACCAAATTGAAATTGTCGATGCCCGTAAAGTGCTTGGGTCTCTAGAAATTGTTTCTGCCCCCTTTTTGCCCATCGATGGGTTAATTCCATAGAATTTTTTGCGTATGCATAATCACTTGGATAAGGTGGGCACTCATCCAGTATCATAATGATATCTGACCCTAAGACCCGCTGTATATCTACTACATTCTCGGGTGTGAATAAGTGTTTTGAACCATCTAAATGACTTTTAAAATGAGCGCCTTCCTCGTCTAAGGTTCGTATATCTGAAAGGGAAAAAATTTGATATCCTCCAGAGTCAGTTAATATGGGTCGGTCCCAATTCATAAAACCATGTAATCCTCCTGAAGCCTGTATGACCTCGGTGCCAGGTCTTAAATACAGATGGTAGGTGTTGCCTAAAATAATTTGGGCTTGAATAGGGTCTTTTAAACGGTCCTGTGACACCCCTTTTACTGTTCCAAGTGTCCCTACTGGCATAAATATGGGTGTTTCTATGACCCCATGATCAGTAGTTAAGCTACCTAGGCGCGCTTTGCTTGTAGAACACGTTGTATGTAGTTGAAACAAAATAAAGGCATAAAGTGGTTTCAGTTATATATACAGACTAAAAATCCGTACTTTTTTAGAGATTTAAATTACGAATCTAACCATCCATTTGCTTTCTGTGCAAAGATATCGCGAAGTTATATTGACGAGTGCCCTTGATTACTTGCTTTTATTGGCAAGTTGGCTCGTCTTTCATTCTTTTTTCTCGGCTTATTTGGATCCTCGATTGGCTGAATATGGCTTAGCTGTGATTAGTGCAGGTATAATATTTAGCGGGTATTGGCTTGGAGTTTTTGTCTTATCAGGATTGTACAAGAGTTTATATTTAATCTCAAGGCTCGATGAATTTACTAGGGTGGTAAAGGCTGTGGTATTGGGGGGACTGGTGTTGTATGTTATTTGGGATCACTGGTTGTTTATTGAGGGTCGTACCCATCACGGGCTAATTTTTTCTTATTGGTCAATTATTTTGGGGGCCACCATTACCAATCGTTTTGTCATTAGAACTATTCAACGTTTGTATGCCCAACGAGGTAGGGGACTGCATAGAACATTAATTGTTGGGACAGGGTCAAATGCTAAAATAGCCTTTGATGATCTTATGCGTAACAAAATTTTGGGCATGGAAGTAATTGGATACATCCAAGTTAATGGGAAGGGTCCCGATGCAGAATCAGGTATTTATCCTGAGGATGTGATTGGGCAACTTTCTGATATTGATCGAATTATCGCCGAGTATAAAGTTCAGGATGTCTTGGTGGCAGTAGAAGCAAATGGCCGAGAAGATTTGGTTGCGATTATTTCTAAACTGGATAATCCGGATGTTCGCTTAAAGCTGTTACCTGATTTTTATCAAATTGTGAGTGGTCTATCCAAAACGAATCAGATTTTTGGTATGCCTATTATTGAAATTTCTCCAGAGCCTATGCCGCTTTGGGAGAAAGCTGTCAAGCGATTGATGGATGTGACTATTTCGGTGGTAGTATTGATAGTGTTAGCCCCCTTCTTGCTATTGGTAGCCCTATTTATTCGATTAGGGTCTTCTGGGCCCGTTATCTATCGTCAAGAACGAATTGGACGAAATGGTAAACCCTTTGTTATGAATAAATTTCGCACTATGGTACAAGATGCTGAACGAAAAACTGGACCTATGTGGGCAAAAAAAAACGACTCAAGGATTACAAAAATGGGTTATTGGTTGCGCAAATTACGTATTGATGAACTACCTCAACTCTACAATGTCATTCGAGGGCAAATGAGTTTAGTAGGACCTAGACCTGAACGTGAACATTTTGTAGAGCAGTTTAAAAATCAAATCCCATTGTATATGCGACGATTACGAGTTCGCCCAGGGATTACAGGGTGGGCTCAGGTTAAATGGAAATATGATGCTTCACTGGACGATGTTAAAGAAAAAACCAAGTATGATTTGTATTATGTCGAAAATATTTCGTTACGTATGGATATAAAGATTATTATTAACACATTAATCACAATGATTAAAGGTAAAGGTCAGTAAGCTCAAATAAGCCCATGCAGAAACACCCTTTAATCATTATCCCGACCTACAATGAAGCGACCAACGCCGTACGTATGATTCATACTCTCATGGCTTTGGATATGAAGGTGGACATACTTTTTGTGGATGATGGATCTCCAGATGGTACGGCGGAAAGGATTAAAGAGCAGCAGCAAGCCTATCCAGATCGTATAAGTTTAGTTGAGCGAGAGGGTAAATTAGGATTAGGGACGGCCTATGTCCGAGGTTTTGAGTATGCTTTAGAACATGACTATGAACTAGTTTGTGAAATGGATGCGGATTTTTCACATCCACCAGAAGATGTTCCTAGACTCATCGAAGCTGTTCAAAGCGGAGAAACAGATATTGCTATAGGGTCACGTTATGCCAACGGAATAAGCATAGTAAATTGGCCTCTGAGTCGACTTATCCTGTCGTATGGGGCCAATATTTATGCACGATGGATAACAGGCTTGCCTGTAAAAGATACCACCGCAGGCTTTAAATGCATCCATCGTCGGGTTATTGAGTCTATTTCTTTGGACCGAATTAAATCCAATGGATATGCATTTCAGATAGAACTTCATTTTAGAGCTTGGAAAGCTGGATTTAGATTGCAAGAGGTGTCCATCATATTTAGGGAACGAGAAGAAGGAGTGTCTAAAATGTCCAAAGGCATTGTTCGAGAGGCTATTTGGAGGGTCTGGGCCCTTAAAATCCGGAGTCTATTTGGTCGCTTGTAAGAAGGCGTTTTCGCTCGTAAAGTTTGCATTCATAACGGAAAGGCGCGAAACACATCAACCAGAGAAATCCACTTTTAGAAGTGGGGATTTGCTATATTTGAGTAAATTAAATTTGATTTTACATGCAGTATCTAGAATTTGAACAACCCATTGCCGATTTGGAAAAAAAAATCCAAGAATTAGAGCAGCTTTCTTCGAGTACCGAAGGTGTCCTAAGTAAGGAAGTGGAGAGCTTGAAGTCTAAGGTGGAAAGACTTCAAAAGAGTATATTTGAAAATTTGACACGCTGGCAACGGGTTCAGTTGGCACGACATCCAGAGCGACCATACACCCTAGATTACATTGAGCGTATTTGTGATCGCTTCATTGAATTACATGGGGATCGTTTCCATGCAGACGATAAGGCGATTGTGGGTGGACTTGGCGAGGTGGATGGCCAAACGGTATGTATAATTGGGCATCAAAAGGGAAGGGATACCGCTAGCCGGACCTATCGTAATTTTGGTATGGCAAATCCTGAAGGGTACCGCAAAGCGTACCGACTAATGGAGATGGCAGAAAAATTTGGTATACCTGTTTTGACACTGGTCGATACGCCTGGAGCCTTTCCAGGACTTGAAGCAGAAGAGCGTGGACAAGCAGAAGCAATTGCCCAAAATCTCAAACGAATGGCTGTGCTAAAAGTACCATTGGTAACAATCATTATTGGGGAAGGAGCAAGCGGTGGTGCCATTGGAATTGGTATGGGAAATGAGGTGTTTATGATGGAAAACACTTGGTATTCAGTTATTTCTCCAGAGTCATGCTCTTCTATTCTCTGGAAGACATGGGATTATAAAGAACAGGCCGCTTCTGCTTTAAAGTTGACGGCCCCTGATTTGTTGGAAATGGGTATTATTGATGGAGTTATCAAGGAGCCTTTATCGGGTGCGCATCGAGATTATGATGCTGCGGCTAATGCAGTTAAAAAGCAGGTGCTTAAAAGTTTATCATCACTGTCCAAACAAAACCCGGAAAAACTTATCGAACAAAGGATAGCCAAGTATTCGGCGATGGGACGTTATAAATAAACGACTATGGTCCAATTCCCTGACAGCTTACCCATTCTTAGCTTCGAGCATCGATTACGAAGTAGGTACAGTGAAACGGATAAGATGGGCTATGTATATTATGGGCGTTACTTAGAGTATTTTGAGGAAGCACGGACCGAAATGATTCGAAGCATGGGTGTCCGTTATAGCACCATGGAAAAGGATGGCATTATGTTGCCGGTGATACATTCCGAAATTGATTATAAACATCCGATTTACTACGATGAAGAAATCCTTATTAAGGTACATGTGTATGCGGCGCCCTCCGTTAAGTTGGTTACCTATTATGAAGTGATAGCCCAAGAACGAGATCAGCTTTGTGCATTAGGAGAGGTGAGTTTGGTGTTCATGAATTCGGGCACTAGAAAACCATGCCGGGCACCTACATATTTACTAAACGCCATGTGAAATGAAACAAATCTTCATACAGTCAGAACTTTCCAGTAGATCTAATCTTGTATTGTTAATAGGTAGTAGTCTTCTAGCGATACTTGCCTTGGGACCTGGATGGTATGCCGATGATATTTTAGCCTCTTTTCATTGGCATTATTCATTTTTTTCTTGGGTATGTCATCAGGAACCAACTCGGTCATTTGATTTTATGGACGCCCAAATGGCTGTATGTTCCCGATGTATAGGCATATATGGTGCCTTTGCTCTTGGATTTTGGTTGAAAGGCTTAACCGCAAAGTTCGAAATTTGGCCATCAAGAGACCTAGCATTGGGCTTCTTCCTTTTATTTCTTGGGCTAACTGGTATTGATGTGTTATTTAACGCATTGGATATTTGGACAAATACATACTTTTCCCGATTATTACTAGGTGCTAGTTTTGGGTTGATGGCGTCTCTGCTCATAACCTCGAGGGATGGTAGTTCAAAAAAATCGTAATAGTGAGTATATTATTACTTATAAGTATTTTATCTAATGTAATCTGATGATGATTAATCAGGGAGAATGAGCGCCTTGTCCATTGAAACTGAACAAAGAATGTAAATTAACTAAATACACTAACCACAAATATCAATTAAATGACTACTGAAACCACGCAACATGGCATGCCAAGCTACTGGAATGCTGTTATCACAGCGGGATTAATTACCGCCATTGTATACTCCATAATAGGATTGGCGAGTGCCTATCTAACTATTCGAGGGTCTACTGGAGCGGGGCAAGGCCTAGGGATTAGCACCTGTTTAGTTTCATCTATTGCTGGGGTGATTGCTAATCGCATGTATGCAAAAGGATTTAATCTTACATATCCCATTGGAAAAGGTGCATTATTAGGATTTTTAGCTGGATTAGTTACTCTAATCGTTGGGACAGCAATCTCTTTATTTTGGACAGAAATTATCGATACAGGGATGAACGATGCACTCATGCAATCTACCATTGCTAACTTAGAAACCCAGGGATTAACCCAAGACCAAATTGATCAAGCACTATCTTTTAGTCCTGAACCAGGCTCAATGAACGCTATACTCGCTCAATTTGGTATTGGATTCGTTAGTTTAAGTATTATCAACGTAATTTCTGGTATTATCAGCGCTAAAATATTTGCCAAAGAAGAAGAGTAACGCGCTGGTCTCTTTTGTTTATCTAAAAGAGCTGGCTCATTGGGTCGACTCTTTACTTTTAACTTCTTCCCCTGTCATGATAGAATACCCCACAACCATCTCGAATACCTCTAACGGATCTTGGTATGAGCGCCATGGGTTTAATCTTGGTGTAATGGCGATTATTTGGGTCTTTCTTGCCCTTATTGCTTTTAACGTAATGGCTGGTCTAGTTGGGGTCATTGCCGCACAATTTTTGGTGGATGATCCGACCAATGTCGATGCCATCATGCAGGTGCTTAGTGAGCAAACAACGGTCTTTTTTTGGATTAATACCGCTGGTCAAATAACCGTATTTGCACTGGGATCTTTGTTGGTAACCCGTTTGGCGGCTGAGCCTGGTGCTAGAAGGCACTTTTTGAGGTTACAAATTAATTCTGATACTCATAAGTATATTTTATGGGCTATAGTGTTAACAGCAGCAGCCTATCCTATGGTTATTTTTCTAGGATGGCTGAACGCTTTTTTACCGGTACCAGGTTGGATGGCCGAAATGCAACAAAGCATGGACGAGATGATCGCTAAATTATTAGGCTCGGAAAATATCTTATGGATGGGCCTTTTTCATATTGGACTGATCCCCTCTATTTGTGAGGAGATAATGTACCGTGGATATGTTCAGCGTTCGTTAGAAAAATCGTGGGGCATATGGACCGCTATTATAGTATCAGGTCTCATCTTTGGTGCTTATCATCTGCAAATCACCCGAATTTTACCACTCGCAGCCCTTGGCATGTTATTCGCTTACATAACCTATGTATCAAATAGCCTTATTCCTGCTATGGTAGCTCATTTAGTGAATAATGGAGGTCAGATTATTTTGAGTACCATCTACCCTGAAATACTTGATCAAGAACTTAATGCCGATACCGATTTACCATGGGTATTGATTTTACCTGGGGTTGTGATCCTGATTTCGCTAATAAGTATATTTCATAAACGATATTTGGCAAATATACCGTCACAATTAGCCAATACCCCTGAATAACTAGCGGAATATTCTATGTTTACTAACCCCAAACCGAATGCGATACAAGATTGGACGTGCATCTTAGAAAGCACTCAGGAATTTGAGGTGAACCTAGCTCATAACTTTCTAAAGGATCAAGATGTTCCCTCACAGATTCTTTCAAAACGTGATACAGCATATAGCTTAGTGGTTGGTGAAATGGCACTGATGTATTTATATGTGCCCAACGAGTACGCTGAACAGGCTATTGATTTACTAGAGAGTATTCCAGATGCAAATCTGGATGATGTCTTTGCGGACGAGCAGCTCGATGATGAAAGTGATTCTACAAAGACGGCAGTCGATCATTCCAACCAAACTGATCTAGAAAACGAGTAAAATGAGTAATTCACTCAAGCGAATTGTAGTAGCGTTACCTGCTGCCATTTTGTTTATATGGATGGCATGGATGGGAGGGTGGTATTTCAAAACAATGATCATAGGAATTACTCTGCTCATCCAATTTGAATTGATTAGACTATTGGATGGGGCATTGACTCCCAGCGACTCAATTTTCCCTTATTCGTTTGGGTTGTGGGTTTTATTATCAACAGAACTCCCTTACGTCTTTGAGATTGGGTTGCTTCTTTTTCTACTGTTTGTTTCAAGGCAAACATTTAGTACCTCTTCCGCTAGTATCCCAAAACTGAGCTCAACCTTTTTTGCTGGCCTTTATGCACCACTTGGTATGCTTAGTCTTATATTAATTGATAATTTTGGGACAAAAATAGACGGATTTATACTAACCATTATGTTGGTATTGATGGTTTGGGGAGCAGATAGTTTGGCTTATTTTGGAGGCAAAGCCCTTGGCAAACATCCATTAGCGCCTACTATCAGTCCTAATAAAACTTGGGAAGGGTTAGCATTTGGGTATCTAGGAAGTGTGATAGGTATGCTCTTAGTTTATTTTGTGATGCCTTTTGATAAGCCTTTGACGCTTTTAGAATTACTTCCAATGGCAATATTGGCAGCTACCTTCGGTCCCATTGGAGATCTACTAGAAAGTAAAATCAAAAGAAAAGCGAATGCAAAGGATTCCTCGGCTCTAATTCCTGGGCATGGAGGATTTTTTGATCGGTTTGACGCTTTATTACTAGCTGCTCCAGCTGCGTATATTTACATTCGATTTATATTTTAATCGACTGATTGGGCTTTTGCATATTTGGTATTTGCGTAGATACCATAAATAATTAAAAGCATCAAAACTCCATTTTTTGCTAGGGTAGTATCAGGGCCAGAAAGTAAATCAAATGCACCAAAACACCCACAAGCTGCTACCTGAGTTCCTTGGAATTTAAAAAATAAGAGAACAGAAGATAGCGATAAAATTAAGAGTGCAGATGCGAGATAGGACCAAAAAGTGTAGCGGTTCAATAGTAATAGAATACCAAGGGCTAACTCAAGGATTGTTATGCTAAGAACAATGATTCCTTTATACTCAATGAGCCAATAAATATTCATGCTGAGTAACTCAACTAAATATTGAGCATCACTGCTGTCGATGAATTTGCCGATACTCGATAGTATAAATATGGCACCCACAAATAATCGCACGCCCGTATGTAATGAAAATGAAAGATTCACAGCAGAATGGAATTGAAGAATTTTTAGTTACTAAAACTGAATATACTATGTTTGCGATAATGTGTTTGGTATTACCTAGCCTATTTAAGCATATACAGATTTATGTTGAATCTAGTTAGTCGAATTAAAACAGAATATTTAAAACAGACTCAGGCAAGACATTTTTTTTAAATAAGTGATTGTATAAACGAAAAAAAAATAACGAAGTTTAAGTAATTACTGATTAGCTTCTTTATTTGTGCAGTAACCTTCGAAAAGGATAAGGTAATATGGGGAAAAAAATAGTAGTAAGTGGTGGTACCGGATTTATTGGTTCGGATATTTGCAAGCAACTTCTACAAAAGGATTATGAGCTTATACTAATCACCAGGAATCTATCCAAGTATGGAACGAATAAGGCTAAGAACTTACATTACGTATCCTGGGATGATTCATTAAATGCAATTATGGATGAGGCTGATGCGGTCATTAATTTAGCTGGTGAGCCTGTAATTAGTGGTTGGTGGAATGAAGAGGTAAAGAGAAAAATCTACAATTCTCGCATCTATTCTACTCAAACTCTTGTACAAGCCATGGCGTCATCAACAAATAAACCAGGGGTATTCATATCCGCCTCAGCATCTGGTTATTATGGGAATTCTGGAATAAACTGGTGCGTTGAAGAGGATTCAAGTGGTGAGAATTTTTTGGCAAGGCTTTGTGTCGATTGGGAAAAAGAGGCGCAGGAAGCCAAAGAGTTAGGAATACGAGTGGTTCATCTTCGTATTGGAATTGTTTTAGGTCTCGATGGTGGGGCACTAAAGAATATGCTCACTCCTTTTCGATTAGGTTTAGGTGGGTCTATTGGACCTGGAACTCAATTCATGAGTTGGATTCACCTACGCGATTTAACCCGTGCTATCATTCATCTCTTAGAAGAGGATGGTATTCAAGGGCCAGTGAATATGTGTGCTCCTGAACCTGTAACCATGGATGTGTTTACGCAGGTGTTGGCAAAAACGATGCATCGGCCAAATCTATTTACGGTTCCAAATTTTGCCTTAAAATTTCTTTTTGGGGAAGGTGCTCAGCCAATTTTGGACAGTATTAGGATGAAGGCAGGAGTGTTGGAGTCCATGGGGTTTACTTATATGTACGAAGATTTAGAGGAGGCACTTATCGACTTAGTGTAGTAGAATCTGTGAATTGAGCCAGTACTAGTAGATGCAAAAGCATTTATTCAAAAATTCTATTCTGCATGAGTAGTCAAAGAGGAACTACTTACAAGAATATTTAATTTTTCCGAGTATATTTGAACCATGAATAACATCCCATTCTATATAGATGGTATACACGGCGGTTTTATGCGAGTTGAGGGTATAATGCGCCTAGAAAAAGACGGAATATATCTAGAGTTCCAAGTAAAAGACGCGTTAATAGAAGCATATAAATCATCTGTTAAAACGCATATGCTGTACTTAAAAGATATCGATGCCTTGGATACTAAGGTGGGATGGTTTCGCACCCGGCTATGGATCTATGCGCAAAGCGGTAAAATTCTCGAGGCAATTCCAGGTAATGATCTAACACACCGTGTTTTTTCCTTTAAACGAGCGCATAGATCTGCTCTAGCTAATATGGTTTCTCAGCTCAATTTGGAACTTTCCGAACAAAAGCTAAAAGAACTCGACGAAAGGTACCGGTTATCGTAAACTCGACGAAAAGGTAATTCAGCCAGGTACTTAATTTAGATAGCCTTTTTTATGCAGTAATTCTGCATTTAGAACAGCCCCTCCAGCCGCACCACGAATAGTATTGTGGGCCATACATACGAAATTAATGTGAAAAAAATCACCTTCTCGTATTCGCCCTATATGTAAACTCATCCCTTTATCGCGATCAGCGTGGAGTCGGGGTTGAGGATAGTTCTGTTGTTCATGCAGATGATATAGTTGAGCAGGGGAGGTGGGTAAGTCAAGGTCTGCAATTGGGTTTGGATATGCCTTTAGGGTTTGAATGACTTGTTCTACTGAATTGGGTTTAGTAGAAAATCTACAACTCACTGCTGCCATATGTCCATTAAGTGTATGAACCCGCGTACAAGTGGCATCTACCGTAAATGAAGGCTGATCAATTTGCGTTGCGTTTAAGGTTCCCAATATTTTTTGAGTTTCAGGAGCAATTTTTGGTTCTTCACCTGATATGAATGGAATGACATTGGCAAGAATATCTAAACTAGGCACTCCAGGGTAACCAGCGCCAGATAGCGCCTGTAAAGTGGTCATGGAAAGATTTTCGAGACCAAACTGGTCATGTAAGGGTTTGAGTGCGAGTGAAAGCGGTACAGCTACACAGTTCGGATTGGTTACAATCCACCCGGATCCATCATGGCTAAAGTCTTGATGTGAAATGAGTGAGATGTGATCGGGATTTACCTCTGGAATTAATAAGGGTACTTTGGGGTCTTGACGATAATTTTTGGCGTTGGAAATTACTGGAATACCTGCTTTAGCAAAGCTAGCTTCAATGTTGGTTGCTACACTTGGGTCCAGCCCAGAAAATACAAAATCAACAGTGTCAAGGGCATCAGGTGTACAATGTTTAACCGTTAAATGAGCTATTTGATCGGGTAGGGGAACATCTTCAATCCAATTCACAGCGTTAGCATAGGGTTTACCTGCAGAACGTTCAGAAGCTCCTAAGGCAGTGATAGTAAACCATGGGTGCTGTACTAAAAGGCGAATAAATTTTTGACCAACCGCGCCTGTAGCGCCTAATATTCCTACGTTCATTTGTTCCTTAGAGTGAGTGAAAGATAAGAGTGTATGAAAAACAGATAATAACCCAAGTCATTACCTAGCTATGGACCGAGTTGGTAAAATAGTATTTTTAAACAAAAAAGGGTTCGAAAATAGCCAAATAGAATTGGTATCTTCCTCGAAGCTCAATCATCAACAATAAATGTAGTACAATGTCGAATGTAGATAGTTTAGATACCATTGTGTCCTTGGCCAAAGCACGAGGATTTATTTTTCAATCCTCGGAAATATATGGTGGATTAAGTGCGGTGTATGATTACGGACCTTTAGGTGTTGAACTCAAGCGAAATATCCGTAATGCCTGGTGGAAGGAAATGACGCAACGCCACGAAAATATTGTGGGAGTGGATGCCGCAATATTTATGCACCCTAAAGTGTGGGAAGCCAGTGGTCACGTTGCAGGGTTCAACGACCCCATGATTGATGATAAGCAGTCTAAGCGCCGTTATAGGGCGGATATGCTCATTGAGCAATATATTTTTAAACTGGAAAAAGACGGTAAAACTGACAAGGCACAACAAATCCAACAGCAATTGGATACGGCTGGGACTCGAAAGAGTTTGACCGAAGATCTTTATGATGTCATTATAGAAAACGAAATTAAGTCACCTGATTCGGGTGCCTTTGATTGGACACAAGTCAGACAATTCAACCTCATGTTTAAAACGGCCTTTGGGGCGACTGCTTCTGAAGATGATGCGGTGTATTTACGACCAGAGACGGCCCAAGGTATTTTTGTGAACTACAAGAATGTACTTGATTCTACCCGAGTAAAAGTACCTTTTGGGATAGCACAGACGGGTAAGGCATTTAGAAACGAAGTGATGGCTCGACAATTTGTATTTCGTATGCGAGAGTTTGAACAGATGGAAATGCAATATTTTGTAGAGCCAGGTACAGATGAGCAGGCGTATGAAGAATGGCTTGAGAAGCGTCTAGAGTGGCATAAGAGTATGGGTATTCGGACTAAGAACTTACGTTTTGCTCCACATCCACCCGATAAATTGGCCCATTATGCTCGTGCTGCGGCCGATGTGCAATACCAATTTCCTATTGGCTGGCAAGAAGTGGAGGGAATCCATAACCGATCGGATTTTGATTTAACCCAACATCAAGGGTACTCTGGTAAGAAAATGGAATATTTCGATCAAGCGCAAAATAAGCGTTACATTCCCTTTGTGATTGAAACCTCCATTGGGCTAGACCGTTGTACCCTCATGGTACTTTCAGATGCTTACCGAAAAGAAGAAGTGGACGGTGATTCTAGGGTGGTACTAAAAATACTTCCCAAATTAGCGCCTATCCAAGTGGGTGTATTTCCGCTGGTTAAAAAACCTGAATTAAAGGAACTTGCAACTCGAATTAGTAAAAATTTGAAAGAAGACTATTCTGTGCAGTATGACGAAGCTGGGTCTATTGGCAAACGTTATAGAAGACTAGACGAAGCCGGTACTCCATTCTGTGTAACCATTGATTTTGATGGATTGGAAGATGATACGGTAACCGTACGCCACCGAGATACCATGGATCAAGAACGAATATCAGTTGGGCAATTAGGCCCATACATTCATGATCAAATGAATTCTTGGCAGACTCCTCAGAAGTAAGAAGATGCTTTGGGAGAAGTCTAAAGGCAATGAAAATTAAGTAATGCTAATAAGGCTGTCTCACCTGTTAATTAATAACGAGTGACAACAACTTACTCGGTTTCCGTCGTTATACCTATGACACCACAACCAACTCTTGGACCGGAAGCTCCTGAAGGCTGTGATATTAGGTCGTCTTCACCTCCATGAACTATTATCCCTCGACCAATTATTTCATTTAGAACAATTACTTTATCTATGTAATATCTAAGGCCAACTCCATCTTCATTCACTTCCAAATTACCCATTGCTCCCATATGGCGGTCTAAAGATTGTGGAGAACCATGCTCAAATCCATAAGGATTAAAATGTCCTCCAGCTGAAGTTCCGTCAATTGCAGTACAATCTCCAAAGGTATGGATGTGAAAACCATGCTTTTCACCAGTTAGTCCATACACTTCTGCTACGACCTGTACGCCATTTTCTGTTTGCTCAAAGTAAGCAACCCCTGAAATATTACTGTCATTTATAGGATTTATTATAGCAACTGCTTTAGTTAATAAAGGAGCATATCCCATATTTTGAACATTTTCTTTTTGTGTACAACCACTTGCTATGATAACAAAAGCAAGGGTAAAGCTACTAAGACAGAATAATCTGGTTGACGTATTGTGTAAAGTCATATATAAAAAGATTAGGTTGTTGTAATATAGAGACGCCCATTCAATAAGATCTTGTAATGGCTAGTAAACGGAATTTAGTTATACAATTTTTGCTTCAATAATAATAACCGATTTAATTTCTCAATCATTTCAGCATGTAGATGGACATTATTTCTAGCAAATTCTCTCCATTGGCGATTATGAGCTCTTTGTTTATGGCTATTGACCCATTCTTTGAAGCCAAATAAGCTAAAGAAGCTGGTAACCCAGTATATCAATAGTCCTTCAAAAGATATCCCAGCTATCCATAACATAAAGGATATAAGGACTAGGCTCAAGGGAAATAGGAATACAGCGAGTAAAAATTTAATCGAAGCATCAAAGGCATGATCTTTTATTGTATTTCGAATTACTTTATCTATTAGAATGTAAGCGATACGAAAATTCAAAAACCCAAGAAGGATGAATGGACTCAGCAGTAGTTTTTTCCATAATGAGCTTTGTTTACCTGTGGTATACTCTTGAAGCCGACTTAGGTCAAGATGCTTTTTTTCAGCCATTTCAATCAGTTCTTGAGCCGCCAAATAGTCCTCTTCGGAAGCTAAATCGTCTAACTTTTCGTTGAGAGGGCGTACTTTTTTGGGATCTATTAAGTGCGATCGATCGTCGGCTAAATCATCCAGTAACAATTGGTGTAAGAAATAGTGTTGAGCATTTTGGACATGCATTGTACACGCTTTCATAACTTTTGCCACATCATTTTTTAGAACATTAGCCGCTTTACGTTCGTCCTGCTGAAACAACTCTTGGTACTTTTTCATAGGAATGGGATCTCCATAGACCACCGTTACATCGTTCCGGGATTCTTTATGTCGCGTGTAATTTACTCCAATAGGAACAACATGAAGGTTCAAATCCCAATTATTTTGTTGTTCGGCATCGAAAGCAATCCTAGTAAAACCTTTACTAAGGGGCCTAATACGTCGATTTAAATTATGATTTGCTTCAGCGAACACGAGCAGTGCATAATTTTTTTCAAGCATACGAATACAACGTTCAAAAATAGCGTTATTTTTGGTTACGGAGTTGATACCATCCCGAATCCGGTATACTGGAAGCATATTTAAGTTTTCTAAAAACCACCTCATAAACGCACTACTAAAGGCCTGAGCCCGCGTTAAAAAAAAGGTATATTTCCAATTAGTACTCACTATCAATAACGCATCCATGAAAGAATTTTGATGATTTGGGATAAACATCACAGGCGTTTTTTTAGGAATTTTCTCCCGTCCAATAGAACGGATCTTCCGGTAATAAAAGATGAGGCCCCATTTAGTTATGATGACTCTGAAAAATTGATAAAAAAGATAATTTTTGCGCATGATGTTTAATCGGTTGGAACCATTTTTTTGATTTTAGTCCAGTAGGCGGTGACTGCAAATCCAGCAATGATATGCCAAATACCCCACCAAGCCGCAATTAAAGCCATTCCTCCTAATGAATCAAAGAAGCTAAAGATAAGTAAAAGGCCGAGTCCTGAATTCTGTATACCTGTTTCTATAGCTAAAGATCTGCAATCGGCAGGTGGTAGTTTAAACAGTTTTCCCCAGCTATAGCCTCCCACTAAGGCCAGAAAATTATGCAAAAAAACCAATCCAATAACCAAATGAACGTACCCCAAGAAATGCTCAATATTCATGCTAAAGGCCACAACCACAAAACCACCAAAAAAAACTATTCCAAATCGTTTAATCCAGCCAGTCCAACGTAGAGCATAGTTTTCTGCATAACGCCTCACCACCATTCCCAGTGTTAAAGGGATACCTAAAATTAAACCAACAATTTGAAACACTTGAAAAAGGTCTACTTGTATTTGTCGCAGAATTTCAGCGGTCGGTGGATATAAACTTGCCCAAAAGGTGAAATTCAAAGGAGTGGTGACGACCGCCAGTAAGGTTGCGATAGCAGTGAGGCTTACCGAAAGGGCGGTATTTCCCCCAGACAACTGAGAGAAAAAATTTGAAATATTTCCACCGGGACAAGCAGCTACCATCATCATACCCAAAGCAAAGCTAGGATAAGGTTCAAATAGCCAAATAAGTGCGAAAGTAATGGCTGGTAGAAATAGAAACTGAGATATAAACCCCGCTAGGACCCCCTTCGGTTGTTCTGTGATGGCCTTAAAATGGGAGATTTTCAACTCCAAGGCTACCCCAAACATAATAACGGCCAAGGACACATTCATGACCATGAGTCCGCCACCGCCAAGATTCAGTTGAAGAGCATCTATTGTTTCGTTCATCGGAGAAAAGTACTGAATTACTAGCTAAGCCGCATAGCTGCTTATGAGCGAAGCGTAGTGTACTCAGAACCCCAAAAAATGAACCGCTAAAAAAGATGAATCTGACAAGAATCAACCAGCTTGCGAAGCATATGGATGAATTCCCCATCCCTCCCTTAATCGTTGCTCAAGACTAATACTAAGATCGCTCTGAAGCATAACTCTAGCTGTAGCTGCTATCATTGTCGCATTATCAGTGCAATAAGCTAAAGCGGGTTGATGTATGATGAAGCCATTTTTTTCTGCCATGATGGCTACTTTCTCACGCAGCATAGAATTGGCGGAAACTCCTCCGGCCAGCACTGCGCGAGGGATAGAATACACTTGCATAGCGCGCTCTAATTTCGCTACAAGTACCTCGGTAATGGCATGACTTACACTTGCGCAAATATCGTTAAAATGATCGGATATAAATGCATCATCTTTATCCTGAAGGTAATACAAAACACTGGTCTTAAGTCCTGAGAAACTAAAATCCAATCCTTGATAAATGAGACCCTTTGGGAAGGCATGAAAACTGGGGTTACCTTCCCGAGAATGGAGATCTATTTTAGGGCCAGCTGGATAATCTAAACCTAAAAGCTTACCAATTTTGTCGAAGGCTTCGCCAGAGGCATCGTCTCTGGTTTGGCCGATTATTTGTAGTTCATTCGAGCTATTAAGCTTGGTCAGCTGAGTGTGGCCACCAGATACGGTCAAGGCAATTAGTGGATAGTCCAGAGTATGCTCAATGGTATTAGCAAAAATATGAGCATCCATATGATTCACTCCCACTATAGGAATCTGATGAGCCAAGGATATACCTTTGGCGAAACTTAGGCCAACCAATAACGAGCCCATGAGTCCTGGGCCTTGGGTGACGGCAATTACATTAATGTCCTGAATAGCTAGCTGTGCTTCTGTCAACGCCTGCTCGACTGTTTGGCTAATGGTTTGGTGATGAGCCCTTGAAGCGAGTTCAGGAACGACCCCACCAAATTGGATGTGAATGGATTGAGAAGCAATGACATTGGACAACACTCCCGCCTCGGTTAACACCGAAGCGGCAGTATCGTCGCAAGAAGATTCAATGCCAAGGATGTTCAAGATAAGCTTACTTATCTTTGTCGTCTTCGTCGACAACTTCAAAGTCGGCATCAACGGCATCATTATCATCTGATGGGGAACTCTCATCCCCACCCGTTGCATCACCTTCGGCTTCTGCGCCGCCGGCAGCGGCTTCAGCCTGCGATGCTGCATAAATTTCCTGGGAAGCCCCAGCCCAAGCGGTATTCACCGCTTCAATGGCGGCTTCAAGTTCATCCAAGTTCTCCGATTTGTGCACTTCTTCAAGTTTGGCAACAGCGTCCTCTATAGCTTTCTTGTTGTCTTCTGAAATTTTATCGGCATACTCTTCAAGCTGCTTTTTAGTAGAGAAGATTAATCCATCGGCCTGGTTCATTTTCTCAACTTTTTCACGAAGCTTTTTATCCTCGTCTTCGTGATCCTTCGCCGCTTGTTTCATTTTTTCAATTTCCTCATCCGATAAACCGGAGGAAGATTCGATACGAATGGTTTGTTCCTTGCCAGTACCTTTGTCTTTGGCAATAATATTTAACACTCCGTTGGCGTCTAAATCGAAGGTTACTTCAACTTGAGGCATGCCACGGGGAGCAGGGGGTATACCATCTAAGTGAAAACGGCCTAGCGTACGGTTGGCTGCCGCCTGCGCACGCTCTCCTTGGAGCACGTGAATCTCAACACTGCTTTGGTTATCTGCCGCGGTTGAGAATACCTGTGATTTAGAGGTTGGAATCGTACTATTGGACTCGATAAGTGGGGTCATTACCCCTCCTAAGGTTTCAATACCTAGGGTAAGAGGAGTTACATCTAAGAGTACAACATCATCCACTTCACCGGTTAGAACTCCACCCTGAATAGCGGCGCCAACAGCCACAACTTCGTCTGGATTTACCCCTTTACTTGGATCTTTTCCAAAAAATTCTTTAACGGCTTTTTGAATACGCGGGATTCGGGTCGAACCACCAACTAATATAACTTGATCAATGTCGCTTTTACCTAGCCCAGCATCTTTTAAAGCTTGCTCACATGGCTTAATGGAGCGCTTCACAAGGTCGTCTACAAGCTGTTCGAATTTCGAGCGACTTAGGTCGATGTTTATGTGCTTCGGACCATCTTGGGTGGCCGTGATAAATGGAAGGTTGATGGTTGTTTTCTGTGAGCTGGATAACTCGATTTTTGCTTTTTCGGCAGCATCTTTTAATCGTTGCATAGCCATGGCATCATTTCTGAGATCAATACCATCAGTATTTTTAAATTCATCGGCTAAGAAGTCAATGATTCGTTGGTCAAAGTCATCTCCACCCAAATGAGTGTCACCGTTGGTTGATTTTACCTCAAAGACTCCGTCTCCTAAATCAAGTATAGAAACATCAAAGGTACCACCACCTAAGTCATAAACGGCAATGGTTTGGTCGGTATCTTTTTTTTCAAGACCGTAGGCTAGTGCCGCCGCTGTGGGCTCATTGATGATACGCTTCACTTCCAAACCGGCTATTTTGCCAGCCTCTTGAGTTGCTTTACGTTGCGCATCATTGAAATATGCAGGGACAGTAATAACGGCATCGGTTACTTTTTCACCTAAATATTCTTCAGCGGTTTGTTTCATTTTTTGAAGTACAATAGCTGAGATCTCTTGGGGTGCGTATTTACGATCATCAATCTCTACGCGTGCCGTATTGTCATCTCCTTTAACAACTTTGTAGGCTACTTGCTTAGTCTCGCCGGAAACCTCATCGAACATACGCCCCATAAATCGTTTAACTGAGGCAATTGTTTTGTCTGGGTTGGTAATGGCTTGCCGCTTAGCAGGAGCTCCTACCATACGTTCACCATCTTTTGCAAAAGCCACTACAGACGGAGTCGTACGACCACCTTCTGCGTTTTGAATAACGACCGGTTCATTGCCTTCCATTACGGAAACACAAGAGTTGGTTGTTCCTAAATCTATTCCAATTATTTTTCCCATTGCTGTATCTTTTTACTCGTTCGTTGTCATTAAATTTGTTGTAAGCGTTACTCTATTAAGATAAATCCGTCGCTATTGCACAGGTATGTGAGTGGTATCCTCATCGGTACCACCCATTGGAAACTGTATGGTTAACACCCCGTTTCGAAAGCTGGCGGTGATGTTACTAGCATCGGCTTTTTCCGGAATTGCAAATGAACGCATGAATGCACCTGATTTTCGTTCTTTTCTTTTATAATGTTCATTTTCCGCCAATACTACCTCTCTTTCACCGCGTACGGTGAGTACATCTTGTTTACGGATAATCGCAATTTCTTTTTTTGTGAGGCCAGGTAAATCCATTACAATCCTAAAGGTCGTGTTTGAAACAATAAGGTCAGCGTCGGGCCGAAAATCTTTTGCTTTTGTAGATGTGGGAATAACTCGCTCAACGAAATCGTGAAGCTCTTGCCCAAACTTGTGCACTTGTTTTTCAATTTCTTCTCCTAGTTCGTGAAGATCGGATACTGCTTTCATAATAGCTGATTTTATAGATTTACTTGTTTTTAAAGCAATGACCGTACCAAATACACAACAGTAATGGGAATCTGCCTAATTGACCGACGAAATGTCAGATATTGCAAAAGAAGCTATGCTAATGTCTCAATCAGGCAACGAAAAAGAGATAAATAAAAAACAACACTAAGTAAGTCAGGGCCAAAGCCACAAAAAAACTTAGTTGCAGAGGTTAAATCATTAGACCTTCAGTAGATCTAAGTGACTCCAAAATTCCGGATAGGAAACAGCTGCGGCCTCGGCATCTTTAATGGTGGAGGTTTTATTTCCTCGAAGTGCGGCTACCGCCGATGCCATAGCGATACGATGGTCATGAAAACTTTCAAAATATGCAGAATCAAAGGCTAGATTGGGGTTTCCATGTATACTGAGCCCATCGTCGTATTCGTGATAGGATGCGCCAATGCCGTCCAATAATTTAGTGATAGCCATAATACGATCAGTTTCCTTGTGGCGAAGTTCAGCGGCGCCACGAATGTGAGAATCTCCATTGGCAAAAGCCATAGCTACGGCTAGTATGGGAAGCTCATCAATAGCGTTGGGTATCCACTCAGGGGGAATATCTACCCCTGTAAGTTCTGAGCTTTGTACCGTGAGTTGGGCGACGGGTTCGGCAAAATCAGAGTCATCTTTGACTATTTTCACCTCGGCGCCCATTTCTTGAAGTATATGCAGAGATGCGATACGGGTTGGATTCAGTCCAACATTGGCTAAGGTTATAACTGAATTGGGAACAATAGAACCCGCCACCAACCAAAATGCTGCGGCTGAGTAATCACCTGGAATTTGATAATTCTGTGCGGGTATTTCATGTGCTTTAGATGCGTAAATACGACGAACTCCTTGGTCGTCCGTTTCCACTCGGAGTTGCAGTAACCGCTCGGTGTGGTCTCGACTCGGTGTAGGTTCGATAACGCAACTTTCGTCCACTCCAAAAAGACCAGCCAACAAAATGCATGATTTCAGTTGCGCACTTGGAATAGGTAGGGTGAATTCTAGGGCACGTAAAGGATCTTCACGGCTAATGAATAGTGGAGCATAAGCACCATTTCTTGCTAAAATATGAGCCCCCATTTCTTCTAGTGGGGTAATAATTCGAGTCATTGTTCGCCCACTTAGACTAGGGTCTCCAATGAGTTTGATGGATAAGCCTGCTCCGGTTAACAAGCCTGAAAGTAGACGCATGGCGGTACCTGAATTCCCACAGTCTAGTTCATCGGACAGAGCAGATATCCCTTCACGCCCAACTCCATAGATGGTTGTTTTGTCACCGTCTATTTCTACTCTAGCGCCTAGATTTTCCACACACTTTAGTGTAGTTTGAGGGTCTTTTGCCTGTGAATAGTTATATATGGTAGAAGGCCCATCATGCAGCAGTGAAAAGATGGCGGTACGTTGGGCAATAGATTTGTCAGGAGAAAGAGTAATGGTCCCTGTCAAGGATTTGGCGGAGTCAACCGATTGTGAAGACATAAATACTGTAAAAAGACTAAAGATTTTGTTGTTCAATAAGTATGCGTGCAGCTGGACCCGCAGGAGTATCAGGGTACCGTTCGATAATTTCGTTGAGCATTCCGGAGGCTTCTCCTGTATTACCCAAGCTTAGGTGGATTTGGGCAGCCTCCAACAAAGCAGCTGCTACCCATTCATCAAAGGCCTCGAATAGCACCTTTACTTTTGCAAACTCTTCTAAGGCTACCGTACTATTTCCTTCCATTTTACTTAGTATCCCCAGTAAATACTGCGATTCAGTACCTAATTCAGTGGTATTACGATCAGCAATAGGGAAGAGTATTTCACGAGCTTCGCTAAAGTTGGATTGTCCTAAAGCAACTTTTGCCAAACCCAATTGGGCATTGGCATTATTTGAATTAACTCGAAGGGCAAATTCAAATTGCTCTCGGGCGATGTTAAAATTTGATAGCCCTAACTGTGCGTTCCCCATTCCTACATAGGCTTCCTGTTCATAGCGATTGCTTATCGATAGAAGGCGCTTAAAATATTCATTAGAAGCTTCGTAGTCACCTTGTTCAAAATATAATAAACCCAGAGATGTCAGGGCATTAGGGGCCTGGTTAGACCTAGAGAAGTCACTTAAAATCTGTTCGTATGCTTCTATCGCCTTACTTTGTTCGCCTATTTGTTTGTATGATTCTCCCAAATTGGTATAAGCTTGGGGCGCCAACTGGTCGGAATTTGTCACCCGAAGGTACTGCCTGAATTCTCTAATAGCCGAGGGATAATCACCACTCTGGAACGTATTTTCAGCTTGACGGAATCGTAGGCGATCAGCTGTACTACTCTGGGGATTATCACCCAGAAATTCTTCTAAAATGACCGAAGAACTATCCATTTTACCTGACGATAGTTGCGCGTATTGTATACCGTTGATGGCTTGAATAATGTATGAACTACGTGGATATCGATAGAGCACCTGTTGGTACGCACCCACTGCTCGTTCATACTCACCAGCATTGTAGTGGGCATCCCCAATATTGTACTGAGCCCTCGCTGCCCACTCTGTTCCTGGATAGCGGTTAATGACCGCTTCAAACTCTTCTATAGCTTGTTCGTTATTACCAGTTATCATGTAAATATAGGCTACGTTATACTGGGCTTGCTCACGTAGTTTACTGAATGGATAGATACGGAGTAAGCGGCGAAAGGTGCTCACTGCCTCAAAGGTTCTGTTGGCTCTGTAGTAAGAGTTCGCTACCTGAAACATAGCATAGTCGCCACCGGGTTCGGCACCGATTGCTTTGTTATAGAATTCGATAGATTTTCGATATTGTCCAAGGGCATAGTAGGCGTCACCAATGCGAAGTTGTGTATCGGTATCGTAAGGAAAAAGGGCGATAGGAGGTGCTTTATACTCTTCCAAAAAGGATTCTAATGGGCCAACAGCCGCTTCAAAATCCCCTAATTTGAAGTAGCACCAACCTAAAGAATAGAGGGCAGCACCCATCATTTCATGGGTGGGAAAAAACTCAGTAAACGTCTTAAACCGAGTAGATGCCTCAGCAAATTGATTCAATTTATAGTAGCTATCGGCACTCCAAAATAGTGCCTCAGCACCCAATTTAGAGTTTGGGGCTTCTGCGTAAACGCTTTCAAAGAGGGGTTGGGCTTGCTCAAAGGCTTGATTTCGATGAAGTATCCAGGCTTTCTGAAATTGGGCTTGTCGTCGTAAGTTGGGATCTACATCTCCCATCGTTTCAGCTTGTTCAAAGGCAGTGATAGCTGAGGTATATTCGTTATTGGCATAAAATATCTCACCAAGTAGCGTATAAACCTGAGTACCATTACTCAGACTATCTTGTTGGCGTATGAGATTGAGTAAAATGGTAATAGCCCCATCATAATCACCTGCTTCAAATGCCGAAATTCCCCACTCATAATAGGCTTCCTCTACCCAAATCCCTTCTTTGTATCGATTACCAAATTCTTTGAAGGTATCCATTGCTCGTTGAAAATTCCCAGAGAGCTTATGGTTTATTGCTTCGTAGTATAACGCCTTTCGGGATTGAAGATCATCTCCAACAATAGCCTTTTCAAAGGATTGGGCGGCCCAATGATAAATACCTTGGCGATGATATAACCAGCCTAAACCGTAATGGGCTGGGGCTTCTCTATCGGTCCCTTTGGTAAGATTTAGATAGCGTAAATAATCCTTAATGGCTTCATCATAATTGCCTAAATAGTTATGAGCTTCGGCCATCAAAAATAAGGCCTTGATGATGGATGCATCATCGAGAAAAATCATTTGGGCATCGAGCGCTTCAATAGCTTCTTGGTAACGTCCTTGTTGATAGTATGACTCACCCAGAGCGGTTCCCACCCCACGGGTAACGGGGTCATTTGGGTAGCGTTCTTTGAGTAATTCAAATGCAGATGAGGTTGAGTCGTATCGATTTTCGGACAAAAATAAACGTCCTCGAGCATACAAGGCTTTTGCTGCCCAATCCGATGATGGAAAAGTGTTGGCCAATAACAAAAATTCATTTCGGGAGCTGTTGAAATCAGCCGCTTCTGCCAAGGCTTCTGCTTTCCAATAGTACACTTGAGCTGCTGTGTTGGAATCTAAGCCAGAGTCCAGCGCGTCTTGGTAGTATTGAGCCGCTTCATATTGCTCACCCAAACGCACCTTCCTGTGCCCGAGTTCAATGAGTAAGGTGCCGGACTCAATACTCCCGGGATACTTTATCATATAGTCTTCAAAAAAAGGCTCTATGTTGGCTGAATCTAGGGCCACTTGACTCCGTGTCCAATAATAGTCTATTTTAGCCGCCAAACTGGATCCTGTAGCCGAAACTTCCTTAAGGCGTTGAAGTTGTTCGGAGGCCTTTTCAAACCGCCCTTCTTCGTAAGCCTCAACGGCCTGAAAGATTTTTTGAATCTCTGGGGTGGGAAGGCTTTGCGCTTGGGCTAAAGGGTTGTTCAAAGGGGCGATAAGTACGTATAGTGCCAACACGAGGAATGGATACAGGGGTCTCTTAGACGTATCCAAAACGGATTGTTTGGTAACGGCTACCTTATGCTTAGTTGAGGGTGCCAAGACCTTCTGCTTTGAAAATTTAAAGGTCCAAAAGGAGAATGAGTTCATTGGCTCGTTCATGAAAATCTATGTCTCTCTGCAAATCTCTGTGGGGAGTGTATACGGTATATCCAAATCGCTCTAAAGTGGAGATGGCATTAGAAACCTCTTCACTGTCAAATTTTATCGTCAACTTACGATGCTCTTCTTCTAGGTTGGGCTGTTGTACCGTTATGGTTTGAACATGTATACCTTCGGTTTCTACCAAACGAATAATTTCACTAATAAGGGGTTCATCGGAAGGAAGGAGTACATCGATTACCGTTCCTTTTTGGCTCATGTTTAAAAGGTCGCATAACTCTTCTAATACATCGTTGCGCGTGCGAATACCCACATAATTATGGTCATGGTCAACTACAGGCAGGTGATCATTTAGTTCGTAGCTAAAGGCTTCAGCTGCGCTGAATATATGATCATGCAAACGAATATAAGTGCCTTTTTCAATTTCTTCGGGATAGGCATTGATGTAGTCTTCCAAACAGTTAAACTCTTGACCAAAACTTATATCAAATAAGAATTGTGCATCCAACAGTCCAATTAACCGGCCCTCACTGGTAATAATGAGGGAGTCCATTTGAGTGTGCTCAACCCAGGTCTTGGCTTCGGCAAAGCTGGCGTTTAACTCTAATCCTGAAATATGTTGTTCTACTAAAACGGTCATTATCTACAATAATTTCTGCAATAGAGGGAATGAATGTACCTAGATTATTATCGGGTTCCGATGCTATACTCTATAGTATTCAACATATTGGATAATTGCTTGAAATCTTTTTCGTCAATTCTACAGGTTATGTGAACAAATTCGCCGGTGTATTTTTCGTTTTCTACATGGGCATGTTCATGGATAAAAGCAACTGCTTTGTAGGCTTGAATGGGGATATCGAGATCTATCTGTATGTAATTGGATTCAATTTCTTGTTCAATGGCCTCTTCAAGTTCACTGAGTCCGATTCCCCGAATGGCTGAAATATACAATGCATTTGGATACTCACCCCGGAGCATTTCGTATTGTTCATCATCCATGCGGTCTACTTTATTAAATACTAGGAGAGTCTGTTTATTATTCGATTTTAGCTCCTTAAGCGTTTGTTGTACTACCTCTATGTATTCATGAACCATGGTCGAGCTTCCATCAACCAGATGGATAAGTAGGTTAGCTTCTCGTACTTCGTCTAAGGTTGATTTGAAGCTCTGAACGAGATGGTGAGGGAGCTTTCGAATGAAACCTACAGTGTCGGAAAGAAGGATCTCGTGAGTCCTAAGCTGGTGTCTTCGTACAGTGGAATCAAGGGTTGCAAAGAGTCTATTTTCGGCAAAAACGCCACTGTCTGTCAAGGCATTTATAAGGGTTGATTTGCCAGCGTTAGTATAGCCTACTAAGGATACACGCGTCATTTGATCTCTGCTTTTACGCTGAGTGGTGCGCTGTTTGTCGAGTTTTTCTAATTTGGATTTAAGAACTCCAATTCGTTGACCAATAATCCGGCGATCAGTTTCTATCTGAGTTTCACCAGGGCCTTTGGTTCCAATACCCCCACTTTGACGAGAAAGGTGAGTCCAATAACGGGTTAGTCGAGGTAATAGATATTGTAATTGGGCTAGCTCTACTTGTGTTTTGGCTGCTGCTGTTTGCGCTCTTGATGCAAAAATATCTAAAATGAGAGCACTACGATCTAACACTTTAGCGTAGGTAACTTTTTCAACATTCCTAATCTGTGTTGGACTTAGATCATCATCAAAGATAATTGTTTTTGCTCCCAGAGCACTCATTTGGCCCTTTAATTCGGTCAGTTTACCTTTACCCACGTAGCTGCTAACATCCGGTCTGTTACGCTGCTGGAGCACCTTAGCTACAGGAATGCCACCAGCAGTGTCGGTTAGTAAGGCCAGTTCCTCGAGATATTCCTCTGCCTGAAATTTTTCCGAGCTGAGCCCATAAATACCAACTAAAAGTACTTTTTCTTTATCAATATCAGAGTTTTTTACGTCGTCTAGCAATCGATTCCTTTTGAGCTAAAATGGATATTAAAGACATTAGATGAATCTATGATTGAAGATTCTTCCAATTAATTTTTGGTAATTCTGTTTCATCCAGCTTTAAATGCAACTTAATGGAAATAATTTTATTAAATGCCTGAGTATGTGAATGAGGGACTTCAATACGCAGTTGGTTGAAGTGTTCTTGTTCTTGCGTATTGGGTTGGGCATAGGAAAACATGTACTGCATGCCTTTACTGGTTGGATGTTCTACATAATCTACAATGTGATACCATGGAATGGTCTGGGCCGGATCGTTAATGTTTTTTACGATTCCATGGTCGGTAATGTAATGTTTGGAACTAAGGTAACTAGAGATAAACCACATGGAACCCATCCAAAAATAGCCTAAAAATATAGGATAGTGTAGAGTGTCTTGGTGTATAAATATCGATACCATCGAAAGTAACCCTATGAGTACTAAAAATACGGTGGCAAAGAGAGGGTATCCCATAAGTTTACCTGCACGCCAGTGTAAGCGAACCCCACGTAGCCGAAATTTATTACTGAGTGAATACCCCGCCATCAGCGTAGATGCGAGTGAAAACACCACCAATAAACCAGAAAAAAAATAGACTAAAAACTCATTCATATTGTTGCGGAGTATAAAATACACTTACCAAGTTTTCCAAGAGTAGAAAGAAGAGGCCGGCCAATAAAAACCAAGCCCATATTTCTCGTCCAAAACTAATGGCTTGTATCTCAGCACGTAGTTGTTCACCACTAAGCTCTTCTAAGCTAAGATAAGGACTATCCGAGATTCTTGTTTCCCAAGTTTGCTCATCATAGGTTGTAAAAATAGATTCACTAACAGGTGATAGTAAAGCAATACTTCGTTGCTGAGTATCATTTTTTAATTGAATCCATCCGGGTTCCCACTCTTCATCATCAGCACTAAAACGAAGCCCAGAGCTGCTTTGTTGCTCTCTTGCAGCCCAAGTTTTTTCACCCTGCACAAAACGGGCATCTGTCATACTTCGCTCTTCTTCTATTTCTAGGGTGTTACCTAACTCATGTTCTTCTAAGCCACCCTGTTGACTCGAACTTATGAAAACAAGTGCTCGATAGAGTAATGGTGGGAATATAGGTTTTAATTGAATGTTGGAGAATCCAGCATCATAGCCTATGCTAGAGATCAATAATTGCCCGTTGCCGAAGGCTTTGCTAAATAATAGTGGGTCTCCAAAACTGTTTCGGATTAAATTATACCCACCATCTGAATCAGAAGCATTATGACGGAATTGATAATAGATTGAAATGGGATCTATTTCTAATTCTTCACGCTCTTCTCGTTCAAAAAGACCGTCAAATAATGGATGATTCTCTATGATTTGATCGGCATTGGTTGGTGCTTCGTAACTACCATAGTTTCCAATTTGACCCACAAACTGTCCGGCATTAAATGATGATAGCAGTCGGTTATAACTTGTTAATTGACTTGTTGAACTAGGAATAACCCAAAGACCATGACCGTTTTGGACCCAGGATAAAAGGCTGTTAATTAACCCATCAGGAATTTGGTTGAGTCCATGAATGAGTACCGCATCGAACTCGTCAAGTTCTTGCTCATCCCAGCTATTCAGGGTTCTCTTGGTAATATTTAGTGCGCTTGAACTTGGATTTTGGGGATTCGATAAGGTTTGAATAACCAATTCAAGAGGAGATCTTGGCCTTAAAGACGTAGCGGCCTCTTCTAGCCAAAGAATATTCCTTTGATCGGGAACAAATAGGGATATCGCTCGTTCGTTGTCAATGCTAAATTCATCCCCTTCTAAACGTAGTAACCCTGTATTAGATCCTGTGGAACTGGGAACTATTTCAAAACTAAGTATACTTTTCTCGTCTGCCCCTAGGCTTAGAGTATACTGCCCTACTTGTTGATCGTTGAATTTAAGGGATAAAAATTGATTGGCAATGGGAATGGAGCCGGCATTATGGACCTCTACAAAGACTTCCGATGGGGAGTTTATGCCCACAAGGTTTGAAGAGAGCTCAACATTCGAAACATAGGTGTTTTGGACATCAGTATCCTTGAGCGCAATGATGGTGGTGGGCAGGGGCGGGCGGAAGGCTTGATTGACCTCAGCACTATCCTTCGACTGAGTTAGGTAATCCACTAATGGAGCCAGGCTGTTTACTTGACCATCTGTTATTAAATAGATGTTTTTCTGGTTATAAGGAGCATTTT